>Ga0208863_1000031_pt1 | contig 182097 bp, 158 predicted proteins | sample RifOxyD3_FD_184040 | JGI IMG/M metagenome (GOLD analysis project Ga0208863, IMG submission 184040) | Soil microbial communities from Rifle, Colorado - Rifle Oxygen_injection D3 (SPAdes) | ecosystem: Environmental > Terrestrial > Deep subsurface > Rock core/Sediment | place: Rifle, Colorado...
TTGCTGATCCAGGTATGCAGGGTATTTTTGTTGAGCCCTAATTCCTCTGCTGTCTTGGAGATCGGCTGATCACTTTCAACGGCCAACTTGACCGCCGAGGCCTTGAACTCCGCTGTATACTGGTTCGGCTTCATCTCGTTACTCATCGGATCACATTCCCTCTTTCTTTACTCTCATGATTATTTGAGATCATGTGTCCGGGATAGTCTAGCCAGATCATAGTAAACTGTCTCCGTAATTCCGTAATCCCCGCTCCTCATGCCTTCCATGCTCACCACCGAACCAAACGCTGTGCGCCAGGATTGCCTCTACTACATTCATGGAACGCTATCAGAGGCATTTACCGAGAGAGCTGGGCTACCGAGTGGCGATAAACTGAAGAGGGCTGAAAAGGCGTTTTTTTGCCGCGTTGCGGCATGGTGAGGGCTGTGCCAGACTAAAGTGAGTTACGAACCGTATCAATCGGGTTTATTCAAGATGCAAGGCGAAAGTAGTGAAAAATAAGATCCAGGCAATGCTGCAAGAAGGAATGGTGCATTTCCAAGCAGGACAACTACAAAAATCAGAAGCCGTTTTTCAAGGGATCCTTAAGATTGATCCTCGGAATATCAACGCATTACAGCTATTGGGTGTAATTTATTCGCGGGTTGGCCGGTTCCTGGAAGGCGAGCGGATGTTTCGTAAGGCCATTAAGAATAATGACAGGATTCCACAACTCTACTACAACCTGGGCAACAATCTGGATGCGCAGGGAAAGCTGGCAGAAGCCATTGAGATCTTTCGTTCAGCAGTAAAATTGGAGCCGGGGAATGAATGGCACCATAGTGGTCTTGGACTGGCCTACTTGAAGCTGAACCGTGTGAATGAGGCACTCGCTACCCTGCGCCGGGCACTGGAAATTAACCAGAACAATCCCACTGTTCTTTCCAATCTGGCCAATGCACTTTGGCGGGACGGTAAGGAAAATGAAGCTGCCGCGATGGCCGAACGGGCGCTGTCGATCAATCCCCGATCAGTAGATGCTCTTGCCTTACTGGGCGGATTCAATCTATTCAAAGGTGAAGCGGCAAAGGCAGAAGAACAGTTGCGCTTCGCGCTGACACTCGACCCCAATCATTTTGAGTCGCTGAATAATCTTGCAGTATTTCTACTGTCCCGAGCAGTCCCAGATGACTCAAAGGAAGCGCTTACCATCTGTGGCAGACTGGTAAAACAAAGCCCAAAATCACCCGATGCCCATTTCAATCTTGGGCGGGCGCTACAAGAAACAGACAATGATATAGAAGCTATATCAGCTTTCAGGAGAGTCGTCCAGTTACACCCAACTCATGTTGAAGCATTAGCCGGGCTAGCAAATTCTCTGATATTTCTTGGACAGTTTGACGAGGCACACAGCCTGTTACAACAAGCCAAGATCATCGATCCCTCACTGCCTGATATTTACACAGGGCTGCTGCAAACCTCAAAATCTGATTTACCTGAGACTGATATCAGGATGATTGAGCAGCTATTGGATTTGTCGGGCTCAAAATCTCTTCAGATCAAGAGCCTGCCATTCGAGTATGCAAAGTACTTGGAAAGGCGGGGAGAATATGTCAAGGGCTTTAGATACTTGGCTATGGGGAATGGGCTTAAAAGGAGAAGCTATGAGTACAGCCTGGAAGAAGATCGCGTCCTGTTCGACAGAATAAAGTCAGTCTTTAATCACGAGTACTTTGAGCAGAGAAAGGGGACTGGGATTCAAGATGAGGCGCCAATATTCATCATTGGAATGCCACGCTCTGGCACCACCCTTATTGAACAAATAATCTCCAGCCATTCGCAGGTATATGGTGCGGGTGAACTGCCTGATCTTTCCTTGTTGATTACTAGCAAATGTAAGTCAGAACTCGGACACAAGTATCCAGACCCAGTCACCCAGTTTACTAACAGTGACTTCTCAGAACTTTCCAATCAATATCTCTGCGCCCTTCGCGAGAAATCAGCGGATAGTAAATATATTACCGACAAAATGCCGCATAACTTTCTCTACCTGGGCATGATTTGGCTAATGCTGCCAAGGGCCAAAGTTATTCACTGTCGCCGGAATTCTATTGACACCTGTCTTTCCATTTTTAAGCAGGACTTTAGGTCCCTTCATAAATATGCCTACGATCTGGAGGAACTGGGTGAATACTACCTGCTATATCGCGATCTATTGGAGCACTGGCGCCAAGTCTTGCCTGAAAGTTTTGTCCACGAAGTAAATTATGAAGACATAATCGCAGATCAGGAAGGAATATCCCGTCGTCTAGTACAATTCTGTGAACTGCCATGGGAGGAAGGTTGTCTGCAATTCCACACCTCTGCACGTACAGTGAAGACCGCCAGCGTGACGCAGGTACGAAAAAAAATATACGGGGATTCGGTAGATCTGTGGCAGCGTTATGGGATTCAGCTTGACCCGCTCATCAGAATCCTAGGCAAGATGGATCAGAGTACTTGCACAATTTAACTACTGGCTTTGCCAGAATTTTGGGCCGGATACCAACCCCGGCCAGAAATAATCGTAGCTCGTACCCCAAATACGTTTTCCGAATATGTTTCGGGAACCTCTAAAAATCCAATTTTCGTTGCCATGGCGTGTTGCTCAAAGAAATTACTCCTTACATATCTGTCATATGCGCGTCGCATTTTTTGCTCGCGCCTTGCCTGGCTTAGAAACTTGAATTTTTAGAGATGCCCTGTATTTAGTTCGCGGATTCGGCCCTGATCAGGGCTATTTAGAAGCTTTCGGTCAATGAGCACAACGTGTGGATCAGGGGGGCGATGTGCTTCTCATATCTCCTCCACTGATCTGTCGAGGTTTTGTATATGGGCTGACGCACCTGCCATTGACTTGCGGTTCGGACCGCACGTTCGGATTTATGGAAGTCTAGGCAGGCGTCGTTCCAATCAAGTCCGCAAAACTCAATCAGCTTCCGGCTCACTGCTTCCTGATTTTCCACCAGATCTTCATATTGCAGGTCGAATATTCGGGATGGCAGCACTTCATGCCAATGGGCCATCAGGCGATGGTATTGGCGGTAATAGAGGCCGAGATCGTGCAAATCCGATTTATAGGGGTGCTCTGCCTCGAAATTCTGGAAAAAAATCGACAAGCAATTGTCCAATGGATTCCGTTTGCAATGAATGATTTTGGCGTTAGGGAGCAAATAGGCGATGAGCCCCAGATTTAGAAAGTTGTGGGGCATTTTATCCGTGATATGTTTTGCGTCGGGTGCCAAGTCACGTAGATTTTTCAGGAAGCGATTTGTGACCGCCGTGAGAATATCCGAACTTAGCTGAAGGATAGATTCAGGGAAGGAGGCATTCTCCCCTGCAAGATGGGTTAGATGCGCCCGAATACGAGCGAAGTCGCCCAATTCTCCGGCGCCAAAGACCTGGGGATGGCTGGAGATGATTTGTTCCGTCAGCGAGGTGCCGCTACGGGGCATTCCCAGGATAAAAATGGGCAGGTCCGAGTTGAGTCCTGAGTAGGATCGATCAGTGAAGAAGTCTTTATTGAAGAAATTGATTAGGCGAGTGAAATGAACTTCGGTTTCTTCTGAAGCATATGGAGCCAACTGGCGCCTGAGGCCATTTCCCTCAAGGTAGTGCCGAAAGGCATCATCATAAAGTCTGCAATCGTTATAGACTTTGCCCAAGGCAAAATGGAGGGCTGAGCGGGTTTTTTCGTCCAGATTCTGGCATTCCAGCGACCTTTTTATTTCAGCAATTTCGACTTCGGAGCCCGTGAACTTCCTAGAGCTGGCTATGGCGCCGTAGACAGACAGTGCGTTAGGGTTGATTTCCAATGCCTTACGGAAATATATCAATGCTTCCTCGTGTTTTCCCGCGAGCTGAAGTGCGTTCCCTATCGCAATACAAGCATTCTCATTATCTCCGGGGGCCTGATCATAGGCTTTGCGTGCAATTCCCAGCGATTCTTCAATGCGTCCCATCTGTTGCAGGACAACGGCATACTCCATCATGACGCTCCAGTCCCCAGGGTTATTGGTAACTAATTCCTGGTAAAGTGGATATGCCTTTTCCGCAATGCTCATGTCCTTATAGATTCTGGCCATGGCGAGGTAGGCGTCGGTGTATACTGGATCGCTGCGAATGGCTGCCTGGAGTTGTTCTAGCGCCTTACCCTTATCTCCTTGGGAGAGATACAGTTGGGCGAGATTATACTGGGCATGTGGAAAATGGGGTTTTAGCCGGATGGCTTCCCTAAATTCCAATTCAGCAAGACTGAACTCATCATTTTCCTTGTACAGTACGCCCAGACTGTTGTGGAGCTCCGGCATGTCCTGACGCAAACGTAGCGCGGTTCGAAAATGGCGAATCGCCTCCTCCCGCAGACCTATTTCACGATAAGCGTTGCCGAGGTTGACTCGATAATCTGCATTGTTGGGATCAGCCGCTACAGCTTCCGCTATCAACTTCACACCCCTCTTCGGCTCCCCTGACTGACAGGCGATTACCCCCCTAAAGTGGATAATATCGGGAAGGCCAGGTAATTTCTTTAACATCCGGAGACAAAGTTGATCCGCCTCCTTCAAATATCCCCTCTGAAATAAATCCGAGGCCTGAGCAAATGCTTTTCTGAGTTCCAGATGCGCATCTTGCTGGTCAAGCCTGCTCTTAGGGATATGTTTACCCATGTGCCCTTAAATACTGTTGTGGCTATAGAAATAAAAAACGGGGCCACAAGGGCCCCGTTCGGTCTCCGTGAGGAGAAGGTCAGCTTAGAAGTTGGTGGACAGGCCAACAGAGAGGCCGGACCAGTCTTCGCCAACGGAGGCGCTGTCTACATCAGTGTAAACGGCATAGGCCTTGGTCTTCTTGCTGAAGTTGTGGTCGATACCAACGCTGAACTGGTCGGCGTCATCACGGAAGCTAGCGGCCCAGCCCGTGCCAGCGTCACGTTCGCCATAGGCTGCCTTGATGACATTGTTGCCGAAGGCGTAGGAAGCGTTCAACTGCCACACATCGACGTCAACATTGGCTGCACTGGCATCCTCATTTTCATACACAAAGCCAACATGGAAGTTGTTGGCGGTGTAGCCCAGGCCGGCGCGAACGATGTCCAGCGATCCAACGGTAGCCAAGTTGATGGCAGCGGTGGTATAGGTCTCATAGGCCAGCGAGGCGTAGAAGGGGCCGTTGCTGTACATGGCTGCCAGGGAAACGGCCTCGTCGAGACCGTCGGCTGCGTTGCTATCAACGCCGAACACGGTGCTGTTGCCGGCAGGAACGATGGCGCCAGCCAGGGTGAAACCGTTCATGTTGGGGGAAACATAAGCGACGGCATTGTCAGCACGGGCATCAATAAAGCCCAGGCCGGCCATGCCAGAACCGGACTCAAGGCCGTCTACGGGCTGAGCTGCCAAGGCACCGCCTTGATTGTAGTCGGCGATGGTGTCGCCGAACAGATCAAGGGCACCGGTGGAGATCTTCAGGGGGGTGTCATGACGACCCATCAGGAAGGTACCCCAGTCGCCGGCCAGGCCGACGTAGGTATTACGCTGGCTCAGGGTGCCTGCATCGTTGTCACGGATGTTATTATTGCCGTTGGCATCGGTCATACGGACCTGGAATTCCATCTTATAGATGGCCTTCAGGCCGTTGCCCAGGTCTTCGGAACCCTTGACGCCCAGACGGGATGCGCCGGAAACGAGATCCCAGTAGTCAGCGCCAGCATTGTTGCCTGCATCTGGATTGATATTGGTCAGGGCGACATTGGCCACGCCATAAACGGACATTTCGGAGGCCTGCACTGCCATGGGGGCTGCGAAGGCTGCGGCTACTGCCAGGGAAAGAAGCTTCTTGTTCATTTAGTAAACCTCAAAAAGTTTGACTTTAGGGAAAAGCGCTACACGCGGATTGAATACTAGCCCCCTTTTTTTCGATGCGCAACAGCTTTTAGCGAAAAAAGTTACGGGGTGTTGTTTTGTTGTGGAAAAGATACAGCGCGAATGGGGTGCAAAAAGCGTTTTCCCGTACCCTGCCGTCATAACGGCAGCACATCGGCCTCGTAGGCCTGAATTACTTCGTCGTGCGTCATGAGTTCCAGGCCTTCCATGCGTGCTTGGGCAATCAACATTCGGCCAAAGGGGTCTCGATGGTGCATCGGCAATCTTGCGGCCTCATGGGCATGGGCGGCAGTGATGGCGAGCGTTTCGAACCCCTCTTCCTGGATTATGTCAACCAGATGCTCAGGAGCTTTCAGCTTTCCCAATTGCTGCTTGATTCCCACTTCCCATACCGTGGCGGCACTTACATGGACAAGGTTACTGGGATGTGCAATCTGTTCCCTGGCTTCCGGCTTGAGGCGAGAATCATCCGCAAGCCACCAGAGCAGGGCATGGGTATCGAGAAGCAGCCTCACTCCTTGCCCTCAAAGGCATCTACTATTTCCCTGGGCGTTTCGTCGAAATCTTTCGCTATCCAGACCCTGCCACGCCAGCGGCCCGGGCGGCGCGGTTCTATGCGCTCACGATAAGGTACAAGCCGGACGACAGGATCACCCGATTTGGCAATTACCACCTCCTCGCCCGACAGCGCCTCTTCCACCAGCAATGAGAGCGTGCTTTTGGCTTCGTGCATGTTGATTTGGTGCATGAGGTTTTCTTCCCGTGAGTGAGCATGGCTAAAGTTTACCGTAAGTCGAGCAAGCGAATAGGCGTCTTTGTCCAGTATGTCCAGAACCAAGCCAAAGGCGGGTGAGCCCTGCTGGGTCAGATGGACTGCGTGGCGCAGGGCGCTGATGAGCATTTACCTCCCAGTCCTTTGATGTCCCTGATCGACAGCCAAGCGCGCCAGTAATACGACAGGAATAGGATAGTGCGGCATCGAAACTGGGGTTGGGAGGCTCTCCCTGTGAACGACTGAGGCAGCAAGGGTGTAATAGGCAGCGATGGGCAAACGTTCTGCGGCTGTTTTTTCTGGCAAGACCCATGTGCCGCTGAGCGCATGGGCGCCAAGGCCCCGGCGGTCACGCGGCTGGAAAACGCGCTATAAGAAAATCAGAACCCTGGGTTCGCAATTTTCACGGGGCAACCCCCTACTGCACGCTGCCGAAGGAGCGATCCAGGGCTCCGGCGGGGGCCGGCAGCCCCGCGAGCCGGCAACCCTGCGCCACGGGTCCTCCGGGCAACAGCTTGTAGAGATATCGCATTCCGCCCTTGTGATGGAACTTCTCGTCCAGGGCGTCATGGAGTTCGCGCATGTTCATCTCCGGCTTGTCATGCTTGGAGAAGTACTCCTGCAAGGCCTTCACCACCTGAAGGTGGTCCTCGTTCAACTCGATGCCTTCCTCTGCGGCCGCGCGAGTCACCTCATCCCTGTCCCAGCCGAATGGGGCAAAGGGGAAGGCCGTTTTTTCCGAAACGACTTTTTCGTTCATATCCGCTGTCTCCCACTGGGGTTGTCTCATCATGGACTCTCGTCTTTGAAATTAGCCCAGGACCGGCCGGCGATAACCCTTTAAAAAACAGTGGCAGCGTTTTCCCGCCCGCCGTCAAACCCCGTAAGGCCACTCTTCCCAGCGGCGCAGGACCCTGAGATCCCTGGCGGGAAGATAATCATAGGCGCCCATCTGGTCGCGCAGCACGGCCTCGGCCAGGGGGAAGTTGCTGCCTTTGCTGCTCACCAGGGCGAAATACCAGGCGAAGGGGTAGCCAAACCGGCGGTCGTAGCCGTGGATGGCGTTGGCCAGTTCCGCGCCCTGGAGGGTTTCGCCCGGCGGCAGTTCCGGCGGCTTGCCGGCAAAGGTGCTGAGTGGCCTGGCGCTGAGGCGCCGTTCACCGTCGCTGTCCAGATATTCCCGCAACGCCAGCACCCAATGGCGGCAGAAGGGTTCGCCCTCGAAGGCGCTGCTCTGGTGCCAGTCATCGAGGAAGCGCCGCAGATTGGCCAGGGCGCGGTTCTCCTGGGCCGCCTCGTCAACAAGCCCGGCCACTGGGGTCAAGCGCCGGAACAGGTAACAGGGCCTGCCGATGGGCTCGGGGTCGAGCCGGGGGTGTTCCGGGGGATCGATGAGTTCCTCCAGGCTCTCGGGCGGCCACTCGGGATCGAACAGGGGGCGGTCGATGACCTCCTGCAATTCCTCGATCTCCAGTTGGAGGAAATCCTCCGGGTTGTCGCCCTGTACGGCAGTGAAGTAGTGGGATTGGCCGGCGAGGCGGGTGGCGAGATAGCCCTTGTCCCCGTGGCGGGCGATGAGTTCATCCAGATTGCCGCCCGATTCGCGCTCCGCCCACTGGGCGATGTTGTTGTCTACCGGACGATGGGCGGCATCCACCACCCCGCCCAGGCGGTGCCAGTTGCCGCGGGTCAGCACCCATTTGAAGTCGAGCCCGGCCAGCCGCCTCAGATCGGCTTCGAGCCCGGCGATGCCGGCATCAGGGCTGATGCCGGCAATGCCTTGCAGGCGTTCGGACGTAATCACGCGGCGTCCTCCTCCCGCTGGAAACGAATCCGTTCCTCCGGGGTCTGGCCCATGGCCTTGGCCAGCCAGGGTGGCGCGTTCCGGCCTATCGCCTTGCTCAGGGCCTCCATTTCCGCATCGGCGGGGGCGGCATTGAGCCGTTTGATGGGATGGACCCCGGCCCGGATGACCTTGGCCGCCGCCGGGCCGCCGATGGAGACGACGAAGAGGAGCTGGCAATCGGCGATCAGGGAGACGCGATAGACGTTTTTGTCATCACCGGCCGCTGCCTCATCGACCGGGCGGATGGCGATCAGGCGGCTCTCGCCGGCGGAGACCTGATAGATCAGGAAGCGGAGGCAGGAGCCGAAGTGGCCATCCAGTAGCCCCTCCTGATTGGAGGCGCAGGCGACCCGGATGCTGTGGGGCATGTCGACCCCGGTCGGGGTTAGGCTGTTCATGATGGTCTCGCTTATTTGATCGTTCCCACGCTCCTGCGTGGGAACGCATCTCTGGACGCTCCAGCGTCCCGGAATCCGCTGAGGCCGCAACTCGCGACGCTGGAGCGTCGCTGGCGGCATTCCCACGCTGGAGCGTGGGAACGATTAATCACCCCCATCAGGCGGGGACGATGCAGTCGTCCTCCATACAGGCGGCAAGGCACTGGGGGGAGTCAGACTCGCCTTCGCATTCGGTGCAGGTCTCCGCCTCGATTTTGTAGACGCCCTTGAAGGGCTTGATGGATTTGGTGGGGCACAGGGGTTCGCAGTCGCCACAGGCGGTGCAGATGGATCTAACGATGGCTAGGGCCATGGTGGGTCTCCTTCGATGGTTATTCAGCGCGTTTGAAGCGCAAGGTTGTGGGGAACACAGGCCGGGGGCTGATGGGGTCGATGTAATATTTCGAACCATCGGTCAGCTCGATCTCACCGCCCCATTCCGTCTCCGTGTCCCGTTCGACGCTGGCGATCTCCTCTTCCTGGTCCTTCTTGGCGATGTAGAAGAGGAGGCCGCCGTTGTCTTTCACTCGAATCATCACGTTGGGCATGGTTGTTACCTCGGTAGGTCCGCATTCATGCGGACATGTGCCGGCGGCGCCGGAACGCCGCCGGCGGTTCGGCTAACGCACCAGGTCGTAGTTGTAGTCGGTGACGCCCATGAGCCGGGTCTCTTCGTCGAGCCGTTCCAGCACGTTGTTGACCAGGGTCTTGAGGATGTACATGGCGCCCTCGTAGCCCAGTGTGGTGTCACGGTGCATGTGGTGACGGTCGAAGATCGGGAAGCCGATGCGGATCAGGGGCACCTCGGACTCCTTGCCCTTGTGCAGGGTGTCGCGCTGGATGAACTTGCCGTAGGAGTTGCCGATCATGAAGTCCGGCTTGTCCGTGAAGCAGAGCGAGCGCATGTGCCAGAGGTCGGCGCCGGTATGGACCTTGCCGTTCTTGCCGAAGGGCGAGGCGGCCAGGAGCGATTCCACCTCCTTCTTCCAGCGCTTATTGGCGGACTGGCAGAGGATGTGGGTGGGTTCGGCCCCCAGTTCCAGCAGGAACTGGGTCATGCCCAGGACGAAGTCGGCATCGCCCCAGAGGGCGAACTTCTTGCCATGCAGCCAGGCGTGGCTGTCGGTCATCATGTCCACCAGGCGGCCGCGTTCCTTGGCCAGGGAGTCGGGGATCGGCTTGCCGGTCAGTTCGGAGACCTTCATCAGGAAGTTGTCGGTCCACTCCAGTCCCATGGGGATGTCGATCTTGCTGACCGGGTGGTGCCAGGTGGTCTCCACATACTTCTTGGTCTTGACCAACTGCCAGGGCTGCAACAGCAGGGTGTCGATGGCGTTGGGGGCATCCTTGACCTCATTGATGGCGGTCCCGCCGGCGTACATACGGAATTCACCGTCGGCGGGGGTGTCCAGCACCTCCGTGGGGTCGCTCAGCAGGCTGTACTCGACGCCCATCTCCTCCAGCATCCGGCGCATGACCCGGTAGTTGCCCAGGTAGGTCTCGAAGCCCGGCACGATGTTGATCTTGCCGTTCTTGCCCACCGCCTTGTCTTCCATGTGATTGAGGGTGAAGTAGCGGGCGATGCCTTCGAACATGTTGTCCCAGCCCGTGGTGTGGGAACCCACGAAACTCGGGGTATGGGCGAAGGGGACCGGGAAGTCCTGGGGGATGTGGCCTTCCTTCTTGGTGTTGCTGATGAAGGCGTTGAGGTCGTCACCTATGACCTCGGCCATGCAGGTAGTGGAGACGGCGATCATCTCCGGCTTGTACAGCGCCAGGGCATTGGCCAGGCCGTCGAACATGTTTTTCTGGCCGCCGAACACGGCCGCGTCTTCGGTCATGGAGTCGGAGACGCAGGCCACCGGCTCCTTGAAGTGGCGGTTGAAATAGGAGCGGAAGTAGGCCACGCAGCCCTGCGAGCCATGCACATAGGGCAGGGTCTTTTCAAAGCCCAGGGCGCAGAGGACGGCGCCCAGGGGCTGACAGGCCTTGGCCGGGTTGACGGTCAGTGCCTCTCGCTTGAAGTTGAGGTCCTGGTATTCCTGGGTGGTGGTCCAGTGGAAGATCTCGTCGATCTTCACCTGGGGGGCACGTTCTTCGAACAGCTCCTGTTTGTTCTTCAGCGTCTCCTTGTATTCCTCCTGCCGGAACAGGGGGTAGCTGGGTTTGATCTCTTCGACTATCTGACTCATGACGGTTCTCCTCCCGCGCCACTCATTCGTGGACTGGCGGGCTAGGTGAATAAAGGGTTTCGATCACCCCCGTAGGGCGGCCTTCAGGCCGCTTGGACGCCCCAGGGGGTTGGCGGCCTGAAGGCCGCCCTACATCAGGCGGCGGCCACCGCTTCCATGGGTTTCATCCAGGGCGCCTGGAGCTTGCCCCAGCAGGGATTGTTCAGGGTCATGTCCATGTCGCGGGCGAAGATGGCGAAGCCGTCGTAGCCGTGGTAGGGACCCGAATAATCCCAGGAGTGCATCTGGCGGAAGGGGATGCCCATCTTCTGGAAGATGTACTTTTCCTTGATGCCGGAGCCGATCAGGTCGGGCTTGACCCTTTTGACGAATTCCTCGAACTCGTAACCGGTCACGTCGTCATAGATCAGGGTGGCGTTACCCATATCCTTGATGGTGCGGTCGTAGTCGTCGTTGTGGCCGAACTCGTAACCGGTGCCAACCACCTCCATCCCCAGATCTTCATAAGCGCCGATCACATGGCGCGGGCGCAGACCCCCCACATAGAGCATCACCCGCTTGCCTTGCAGGCGGGGCCTGTACTTGGCGATCACCGCCTCGTATTCGGCCTTGTATTTCTCGATCACGCGCTCGGCGCCTTCCTTGATCTTGTCGTCGAAGAATCCGGCGATCCTGCGCAGGGACTCGGCGATCTTGGTGGGACCGAAGAAGTTGTATTCCATCCAGGGAATCCCGTACTTCTCTTCCATGTGGCGGGAGATGTAGTTCATGGAGCGGTAGCAGTGCAGCAGATTCAGCTTGGCCTTGGGGGTGTTCTCCATCTCCGCCAATGTGCCGTCGCCGGACCACTGGGCGATGACGCGCAGGCCCATCTCCTCCAGCAGGGTGCGGGAGGCCCAGGCATCGCCGCCGATGTTGTAGTCGCCCAGGATGCTCACGTCGTAGGGGGTGGACTGGAAGCTGGTGTCGCCATCCCGGTTGCCCAGCACCCAGTCACGCACCGCATCGTTGGCGATATGGTGGCCCAGGGACTGGGAGACGCCACGGAAACCCTCGCAACGCACGGGGACCACGGGCTTCTTGATCTCGGCGGTGCTCTTTTTGGAGACGGCCTCGATGTCGTCGCCAATCAGGCCGATGGGGCACTCGGACTGCACCGTGATGCCCTTGTTGAGCGGGAAGAGCCCTTCGATTTCGGTCATGATCTTGGCCAGCTTCTTGTCGCCGCCGAAGACGATGTCCTTCTCCTGGAAGTCGGAGGTGAAGTTCATGGTGCCGAAGGTATTCACCCCGGTGGTGCCCACATAGTAGTTACGGCGGCCGGCGCGGGAATATTGACCACAGCCCACGGGGCCGTGGGAGATGTGGATCATGTCCTTGACCGGCCCCCAGACCACGCCCTTGGAACCGGCGTAGGCGCAACCACGGATGGTCATGACGCCGGGCAGGGACTTGCGGTTGGAGGTGATGCACTTCTTGGACTGCTCGACCTCATGGTCATTGACCGTCAGGTGCTTGGCGCGGTCCTTCTGCGCCTTCTCGGGATAGACCTCCAGCACCTCCTGGATGAGGGCCTGGGTCTCTTCGCGTGTCAGATTCGACATGTCTTGCTCCTTTCACGCCGCCGCTAATCTGCGGACAGTCGTGTTGGGTTAATTGTTACGGCCCTCAGGCCAGGGCGACACAGATCTCAGCGGTGGCGGCCTTGCCGATGATGCTTTCGTCCTCTTCATCCATCAGGCCGAACTCCATCAGCAGCTCTTCCAGGGCATCCATGGTGATCGGGGTAGGAATGACAAAATTCTTGTTGTCGATGATCTTCTGCGCCAGATCGCGATACTCCTGGGCCTGCTTGGCCTTGGGGTCGTACTCGATCACGGTCATGCGGCGGATCTCGGCGCGTTGCACCACATTGTCACGGGGTACGAAATGGATCATCTGGGTACCGAGCTGGCGGGCCAGTTCCATGATCAGTTCGTCCTCGCGGGCGGTGTTACGGCTGTTGCAGATCAGACCGGCCAGACGCACGCCGCCGGAGTTGGCGTACTTCACGATGCCCTTGGAGATGTTGTTGGCCGCGTACATGGCCATCATCTCGCCGGAGCAGACGATGTAGATCTCCTGGGCCTTGTTCTCGCGGATGGGCATGGCGAAGCCGCCGCAGACCACGTCGCCAAGCACGTCGTAGAACACGAAGTCCAGGTCTGCCTCGTAGGCGCCTTCCTCTTCGAGGAAGTTGATGGCGGTGATGACGCCCCGGCCGGCGCAGCCCACGCCGGGCTCCGGGCCGCCGGACTCCACGCACTTGATGTCGCGGTAGCCCACCTTGAGTACATCATCCAGTTCCAGGTCCTCGACCGTGCCAGCCTCGGCGGCCATCTCCATGATGGAGTTCTGGGCCTTGGCATGGAGGATCAGGCGGGTGGAGTCGGCCTTCGGGTCGCAGCCGACGATCATGACCTTCTTGCCCAGCTCGGCCAGGCCGGCCACCAGGTTTTGGGTCGTGGTAGACTTGCCGATGCCGCCCTTACCGTAGATTGCACATTGACGTAGTGCCATGTTGGATCTCCTTCACGCTATTGCAGTTGATGAGTCAGAAGGTGAGATTCCTCACCGGTACGAACACAACTGAGCAAGCAACGTGCCAGAACCCGGTAATCTACACATGTCGTTGATATTGAATGCGAATTCATGGCGTCAGATATCGCCGCCTCTGGTCGCATTAGCGACAATTCCCTGCTACAGACCGGGATAAGCGGCGACAAACGACAATGGAAACGGCCTCTCTCCCCCCCCATGCGCGCCTGCCCATCAACCGCTGCAACCTGCCTGCGGTCATTCTCGGCAGCCTGACCTTTCAACAATATCCGGCCCCCCTGCGCCTGGACGGCGTCGAGGAGCTGCACGCGAGGCTGTTTCAGGCGCTGGATGGGATCGACGAGGCGGGGGAGCGTGTGGATCTGTTCAAATGCCACATGCGTTCCTGCTTTTTGCTCGACCATCTGGACGAGGCGGGCTTCGATCCCGCCTCCGGACGGCGGGGAAGGGATAAGGCGGATTATCTGCGCATGCTGCGCGGCTGGCTGTTCGACCCCGACGGCAAGGAGGCGGCGGTATTGAAAAGCTGGGTCGAGTCGCGCTTCGGCCTGCTGCCGCGCAACCATCGCGGATTCCTGGGGGACTTCGCCAACGATCGGTATCAGGCCTACCTCGGCGACCGGGCGCGGGGGCTTTACAACACCAACGCCCTGGAATCGCAACTGGACCTGCTCTTCGCCTACTGCCAGTACGAGATCCGGCGGCAACTCCCCGGCCAGCGGCATATCCGGCTCTACCGGGGCATCAACCGCATCGAAGACCACGAGATCCTCGACCGCCCGAACAGACGCAGCTACATCCTGTTGCTGAATAACCTCAACTCCTTCACCAGCAACCCCGAAAGGGCCGACGAATTCGGCGACACCCTCCTTGAGGTCCAGGTTCCTCTGACCAAACTGCTCTTCATCCCCGGACTCCTCCCCGGCACCCTCAAAGGGGAGAGCGAATACCTGGTGATCGGCGGGGTCTATGGGGTGAAGGTAGGGTTGATCTGAGAGGCTGTGAATTATTCCCCTCTCCCCTACCTAGGGGAGAGGGGGATATTTTCACAGCCTCCAAGGCGATCTCGGCCTGGGCTTTGACTCCGATCCCCGGCATGACCGGGAAAACAGGTTAGCTCCCTAGCCCGGAAGAAATACCGACGGAGACTACGACCGCTTGAGGTCGCGATAGAAGTTTTCGTGGGGACCGACTGCTTCGAGATAGACAAGGCGAACCTCGTCATGGACGGTGTAGCCGAGCAGGTAGAGCTGGTTCTGGCTACGGAACTTGTAGACGAACAGATCGGCGAGATCGCCTTTCTTGCGCTCGCCCGCCGCAGGATCAGCAGCCACGACTTCGGTCGCGGCATCGACGTCGGCCGCGACGTTGTCGTGAAGCTTCTTGTAGGCGCGGGCGAAGCGGCGGGTTTGCTTGAGCCCGTAGCTCATTGCCGATGACTTCTGGGCACGAAGGGCGTGGCGTCCTCACGGGGTTCGGCTATCGATGCCAGGGATTCGGCGATGAAGCTGACCGGCAGGTCGGGGTTATCCAGGGCGGCGCGGCCGATCTTGGCCCAGTACTCGACCTGACCGGCAATGGTCCGATGCTCGGCCAGCGCCTCGTTGCGCGCCTGGTCATAGAGATTCTGGTCGATACGGATGGAGATCGATGTCGTCATGGCGTCACTCGTAATTTGCGCTGGAACTGACTCACCACAATTGTAGTAACGGGTCAAAGGGAGTTCAATCCATGCTGCCCCAAAAGGAGGAAAACGAATACCTGGTGATCGGCGGGGTCTATCGGGTGGGATTGCTGCCGTTTCCGTAGCGCCAAGTCATTGAAGCGCTTTTGCCGGAAACAGAATATTGAGATCATCGAGACCGGCATCGGCGAGTTGCTCGCCGCCGCCTCGCCTTCTACACCGAAACCCTGGCCGGAGAATGCCCGGCCGTCCACGACCTGGGATGTTGAAACATGGCCCTATTCAAACCCTGCCAAGGGAAAAACACCTGCCGCGACGACGGCCACCGCTGCCTGACCTGTGGACGGGAACTGGAAGAGATCACCCGGCTGCGCGATCTGATCGACCAGTTGGCGGTCCTGGCCATCGACCGCGATTACGAAAACCTGGAGGAATACGCCAGCTATATTGCCCGCAAGCTGGAAAAGACCATCCACTACCGGCAGGGGAAGGAGGGGCGCGGGGCATGTTAAATCAGCGGACTACACCCTCTCGATGAAATCTTCAATGCACAAAGGTTGAACCCTGATGACCGGCTCAAATATCGTATGGCACCACGCCACAGTAAACCGCCAGCGGCGGGAACAGCTCAATGGACATGCCTCGGTCATGCTCTGGTTTACCGGGCTTTCCGCCTCCGGTAAGTCCACCTTGGCCCATGCCGTGGAGGAAGCGTTGTTCCAGAAAGGCTGTCGCACCTATGTTCTGGATGGCGACAATATTCGTCACGGTTTGAATTCAAACCTGGACTTCTCCCCCGAGGGCCGCGTGGAGAACCTGCGGCGTATCGGCGAGGTCGGCAAACTCATGGTCGATGCCGGCATCATCACCCTGGCTGCCTTCATCTCACCCTATCAAAAGGAGCGGGAGCGTGTCAGAAGCCTCTTCCCTCACGGAGATTTCATCGAGATCTACTGCAACGCCGCATTTTCAGTCTGCGAGCAGCGCGATCCCAAGGGGATGTACAAAAAAGCGCGAGAGGGTCTGATCAAGGATTTCACCGGCGTCAGCGCCCCTTACGAGACACCGGTCAACCCAGACCTGGAGATCGACACCGGAGCCATTCCCTTGGCGCAGTGCGTAGACAGCGTGATGGGGTTACTGCGCCATCGGGGTCTGATCGGCTGAAGCGGACGCGGGCTCGCCCAGCTCCTCCAGCTCCACCCGTTCGATCTTTTCAAACCGGCTGCTGATCTTGTCGGCGGAGACGTGGATCTCGCTCACGTCCTGGCTGGCCTGCTTGATGTGTTTGGCCAGGTTGTCCATGCGGTTGCGGAAACGGCCGAAGTCTTTGGACAGGGCCTGGAGGTGGTCCTGGATGATGTGGACCTGCATGCGGGTCTCGGCGTCTTTGAGCACGGCGCGGGCGGTGGTGAGCACAGCCATGAGGGTGGTGGGCGATACCAGCCAGACGCGCTTGCGGTGGGCCTCTTCGATCAGGGCCGGGAAATGGGCGTGGATCTCGGCGAAGACGGCCTCGGCGGGGATGAACATCACCGCGCCTTCGGAGGTCTCGCCGGGGACGATGTATTTTGAGGCGATGTCGTCGATGTGCTTGCGCACGTCCTTCTGAAACTGGCCCCCTGCCTGTTCCCGCACCGTATCGGCCAGATGGGGATCGGCCATGCGCTGGTAGCTCTCCAGGGGGAACTTGGCGTCGATGGGGACGTTGCCGGTGGGCTCGGGCAGAAACAGCATGCAGTCCACGCGGTTGCCGTTTTTGAGGGTGTGTTGCAGGGCGAAACTGCGTTCCGGCATCAGATTGCGCATGAGCCCGGCCAGTTGCACCTCGCCGAAGGCCCCACGCGAGCGCTTGTCGGCCAGCACCTCTTGCAGGCTGACCACGTTGGTGGAGAGTTCGGTGATCTTTTTCTGCGCCTCGTCGATGCGGGTCAGGTGTTGCAACACCTGGGAGAAGGTCTCGGTGGTCTTTTCGAAGCCGTCACTCAGACGCTTCTCCACCTGGCCGCTGATGTCGCCCAGGCGTTTTTCAGTGGTCTCGGTCAGGCCCGCCATGCGCTTGCCCAGCTCCTCGGTATTGCGGGCCAGGTTTTCCACTACCTGGCGTCCGGTCGCCTCCATGCCAGAGTGCAGGGTCTCTTGCAGCGCCCTGCCCTGCTCCGTCTGGCGCTGTTCGAGGTGCTCGCGGTGGTCCACCAGCGCCCGCTGCACGGCAGCCTGAAGATCGGCCAGGGTCTGTTGCTGCTGCATGCGGCCCTCAGAAATACCACCGCTGGTCGCCTTCTCCAGATCGACGAAGCGGTCCACCAGATTCAATTGGATCTCGCCCAGACGCCGTTCCAGGAGATGGGTCTGCCCATTGCCCTGCTCCATGATGCCCCGTTGCAGACGCAACAGGGCATTGATCTGGGAATCGCGCAGCTCCGCCATGGCATGGTCGAAGCGTTCCTGTTGTTCGTGGAAGCGCTCCCCGTAGGCCTCCTGCATCTCTTCCTGCCGGAGCAACAGCGCGCGGAGCTGCCCCCGCAACCCAAACCACACCAGCAGGATCAGCAGGGCCAGCGCCGCGCCTGCCATCAGCCAGAGGATTTCCGAATCGATCGTGATCGGCATCGCCGCTCCTGTTACAGCGTAGGCCGGCGTTCAGGCCGGCATGTCTTCCATTGTACCAAGTCCCGCCAGGGAAACTCAGGCGCGCGGATGGAACCGGGCGTGGATCTCCTGGAGCCTGGCCCGCGCCACATGGGTGTAGATCTGGGTGGTGGAGAGGCTGCTGTGGCCGAGGAGCATCTGCACCACGCGCAGGTCGGCGCCGTGGTTGAGCAGGTGGGTGGCGAAGGCGTGCCGCAGGGTGTGGGGCGAGAGTTCCTTGTGAATCCCGGCGGTGCGGGCGTGTTTCTTGATGAGATACCAGAAGGCCTGCCGCGTCATGCCGGCGCCGCGCCGGGTCGGGAAGAGTTCGGCGCAGGGCCGCGCCCCCAGCAGATCGGCCCGGCCCCGGTTCATAAAACGCCGCACCCAATCCAGGGCCTCCTCGCCCAGGGGCACCAGACGCTCCTTGCCCCCCTTGCCCATGATGCGGACCAGACCCTGGGTCAAGCTCAGTTGCTCGGGCCGCAGCTCCACCAGTTCCGAAACGCGCAGGCCGGTGGCGTAGAGCACTTCCAGCATGGCGCGATCCCGGAAGCCCTCGGGGACATGGATGTCCGGCGCTTGCAGCAGGGCCTCCACCTCGCCCTCCGTCAGGGATTTTGGCAGATCACGGCCCAGCCGGGGGGCATCGATCCGGGCCGTGGGGTCGTCCTGTCGCCAGCCCTCGCGCACGGCATGCCGGTAGAACTGACGCAGACAGGAGAGCAGCCGGGCCGTGGAGCGCCCTTTCTTGCCAAGGTCGAACTGTACTTTGAGGTAGTCCTGCACATCGGCCCGGCCAGCCGTCAGCAGTGCCTTGCCAGATTCCCCTTCCTTCAGCCACTGGGCAAACTGGCGCAGGTCGGTCTGATAGGCGGACAGGGTGTTGCGGGAGAGTCCGCGCTCCATCCAGAGGGCATCGGCGAAGCGTTCGATCAGGGGGAGGTCTTCCGGCTCAGTCACCGATCGCCCCTTCATGCCGCAGCAGCCAGCGCTTCCGCTCCAGGAGCGGCCCTTCGGTCTGGCCGTCATACCCGCCCAGCCCCTGGGCCGAGACCACCCGGTGGCAAGGGACGACGATGGGACAGGGATTGCGGCGGCAGGCGTTGCCGACTGCCCTGGCCGAGGTGCCGAGCCGCCGGGCCAGCTCGCCATAGGTCACCACCTGGCCGGAAGGGATCTCTCGCATGGCGCGCCAGACCTTCTGCTGAAAGTCCGTGCCCTCCAACTGGAGCGGGATCTGGAAGGCATGGGCGCCATCCTCGAAATAGGCGGCCAGCTCCCCTTGCGCCGGCAGGCCGGTCTCCCCGGGGACCGGACCCTGGCCATCCGAGGAGTCCAGGATATCGATCGCGGTCAGACAGCCGTTCAGGATCGAGAGCCTCAAATCCCCCAGGGGCGAGGCCATCAGCGCAACACCCATACCTGGTTGATGAAAAACGTCCTTGTTTTTCACCCTGCGGGCGCCGTCCCGGCGTCCAAATCTGCTCCCGGCAGATTTGTCATGCGCCATGTTTGCCATCTGCCTTGGTTTACCCGGTTTCATTTATAATGCCCCCTCCCCTGCTTCCGGTTCCAGGTCCCATGTTGTTCGACGCTACCCGCCCCACCGTCTTATCGGCATTGCTGCTTGCGTCATTGCCGGTGCTGGCGGAACAGGAAACCCAGATCCAGGCCCTGCAACGGGAAAAGACCGCCCTGGAGCAGGAGATCGCGGCGCTCACCGCGGCCAACAAGGAAAAGAGACAGCGGCTGGAAGGGTTGAATCTCAAGATCCAGGAGCTGTTGAAGCAACGAAAGGCGCTTGACAGCCGGATTATCGACGAAAAGCAAAGGCTTTGACACTTTTCCACATTATCTGTGGATAACTTTGTGGAATACCCTATCACAATGCCCCCCAAGCGCCGTACATCCAGGCCCCTTGTTAGATTGTCCATTTTTTACTCAATCGGGACACATTCCTTTAGGATCAAAAGGTTACATATTCACCATTGACAACTCCACCCTGAATTGATCCAGACCGGACCTGCCTTCCCCACCCTCCGGCAACTGTGAATACAAACAGCTTCTTAGCCCCCACTCATCCAACCGCCCCGATCAATCGACGCTAACCCATCATGCAAAAAGACACCGAATTCTGGAACCAAAAGCGCCTGGACGAAATGTCCCGCGAGGAGTGGGAATCCCTCTGCGACGGCTGCGCCAAATGCTGCCTCTACAAGCTGGAGGACGAGGATACGCGGGAGATCTGGTTCACCAACGTGGTCTGCGACCTGCTCGACATGGAACACTGCCGTTGCGGCGACTACGAAAACCGTTCGGTGCGCATGCCCAACTGCGTCACCCTCACCCCCGAAAAAAGCCGCCAGCTCTACTGGATGCCGGGCACCTGCGCCTACCGCCTCCTGTCCGAAGGCAAGCCCCTGCCCCACTGGCACCCCCTCATCAGCGGAGACCCCATGACCGTCACCCGCTCCGGCAACAGCATCCGAGGCAAGGCCATCCCCAAGCGCAAGGCCGGCAAACTGGAGAATCACCTGATCACCTGGATTCGGTGATAAACCTAGAAACCTCTTTTCAACCGCAAAGGACGCAAAGAACGCTAAGAGAACCCATCCGATGCATTTGTTCAGCGCATCCCTGCGCTTCACCCCTCCGGGGCTGGCGCGAAAATCCGCTCCCGACGGTTTTTTGTTCGGCGCATCCCTGCGCCTCACCCCTCCGGGGCTGGCGCGAAAATCCGCTCCCGACGGATTTTTGTCTGTGCCTCCACCTTCCTGGTCAGGGGCGGAACCTAGACAAGCCAATGAACTCCTTCGCGTTCTTTGCGGTTAAATGAGGAAATTAGGATAAATGGCCCGGCCACAGGTTCCTGGGTAGGGTGATCGTTCCCATGCTCCGGTGTGGGAACGATCACCCTGCCTGGATCAATAAACCCTCGTTATCAACCCGTAAGGCCCCGGCTCAACCGGCAGTCTGACAAACACCCGATATCCCCCGCCCGGCGCCTCGTGGACCGGGCCGCCATCCGGCAGGCGCATTTGGTCGAGCCTGAAGCGGTGATTGCCAGCGGGCGTCAGGAGTTCCAGCTCATCGCCGGTAGCGAATTTGTTTTTCACGTCCAGTTCATACCAGCCTTCGCCTACAGGGATGTAGGTGAGGGGCGTGAGCTGGGAGCGGCAAGCTTCCACCCCCTGCCCCGCCACCTCGGCGACGAAGATCTGACGGGCGCTGGTAGAGCTGTTCTGGCGGTAGTTTTGCAGCTCCCGGCTTTCGTGGCGCTGGAGGAAGCCGTCGGTGTAGCCCCGGTTGGCGAGACCCTCCAGATCGGTCATGAGGCCGGTATCGAAGGACCGCCCGGCGACGGCGTCGTCGATGGCCTTTCGATAGACCTGGGTGGCGCGGGCAACGTAGTAGTGGGATTTGGTGCGGCCTTCGATCTTGAGGCTGTCGATGCCGATCTCGACCAGGCGGCGGACGTGTTCGACGGCGCGCAGGTCTTTTGAATTCATGATGTAGGTGCCCTGCTCGTCCTCCTCGATGGGCATCAGTTCCCCCGGTCTTTCGCCCTCTTCCAGCAGATAGGGCTGGTCCGCTTGCGGATGGCGGACCCGATACTGCCAGCGGCAGGAGTTGGTGCAGCTTCCCTGGTTGGCGTCGCGGTGGTTGAAGTAGCCGGAGAGGAGGCAGCGCCCGGAATAGGCGATGCAGAGGGCGCCGTGGACGAAGACCTCCAGCTCCATGTCCGGGCAGGCCTGGCGGATGGCGGCGATCTCGTCCAGGGACAGCTCGCGCGAGAGGATGACCCGCGTCAGCCCCACCGATTGCCAGAAGCGGACGGCGGCGGCGTTGACGGTGTTGGCCTGGACCGAGAGGTGAATCGGCATCTCGGGCCAGCGTTCCCGCGCCAGCATTATCAGTCCCGGATCGGCCATGATCAGGGCATCGGGACCCATGGCGATCACCGGGGCCATGTCGTCCATGAAGGTCTTGAGCTTGGCGCCGTGGGGCATGAGGTTGGCCGCGACGAAGAACTTGCGGCCCAGGGCCTGGGTCTCGGCGATGCCGGCGGCTAGGTTCTCTTCCAGGAAATCGTTGTTGCGCACCCGCAGGCTGTAGCGGGGCATCCCGGCATAGACGGCGTCCGCGCCGTAGGCCAGGGCGTAACGCAGGTTTTTCAGGGTTCCGGCGGGCGAAAGCAGTTCAGGTTGGAATGGCATGGGTCAGGTCGTAACCGGGCGAGCAAAGCAGGTTCATGAGTTCCATTGCGGGAACGGGGCGGCTGAAGTAGAAGCCTTGCAGCTCGTCGCAGCCTTCCTTGAGCAGGAATTCGATCTGCTCCGCCGTCTCCACCCCCTCGGCGACCACGCGCAGGCCGAAGCTCCGGGCGAGGGCGATGACGGCGCGGGCGATGTGTTCGTCGTTCTTGTCATGGGGGATGTCCCGGATGAAGGAGCTGTCGATTTTAAGGGCATCCACGTCGAAAAGTTTCAGGTAGTTGAGCGAGGAATAGCCGGTGCCGAAGTCGTCGATGGCCAGATGTACTCCCAGGCCCCGCAGTTCCCGCAGGATCTCCATGGCCCGCTCCGGCTCGTGCATCAGGGCGCTCTCGGTCAATTCCAGCTCCAGGCAGCGGGGGTCCAGCCCGCTCTGATCCAAGGCCAGACGCACCTGATCGACGATCTTTCCGCTCTGGAACTGATAACTGGAGAGGTTGACGGCCATGCGGAACGGGGCAAAGCCCAGGTCACGCCAAGCCCGCGCCTGGGCGCAGGCCTCGTTCAGCACCCAGACGCCGATGGTGTCGATCAGACGAGTCTCTTCCGCCAGGGGGATGAATTTGCCGGGCGGCACCAGCCCAAAACCGGGACTCTCCCACCGGATCAGCGCCTCGACCCCGACCAGCCGTTTGTCCGAGGCCCGGAACTGGGGCTGATAGTAGAGAATGAACTCCTCGCGATCTATGGCGTGGCGCAACCGCGTCTCCAGCTCGAAGCGTTCGCGGGCGCGCTGGGAGAGGGCCTCGCTAAAAAACTCGTAGCTGTTGCCGCCGTTCCGCTTGGCCTGAAACAGGGCGGTGTCGGCATTTTTATAGAGGGTGGCGGGGTCGCGTCCGTCCCGCGGGGCGATGCTGATGCCCAGGCTGCAACTGACGAAAACGGCCTGACCGCCCACGACGACGGGTTTCTTCAGGGCCTCCAGGATGCGCCCGGCCCGCTCTTCCACCTCCTCGATGGAACGGATCTGCGCCGCCATGACCACGAAGTCGTCGCCCCCTTGGCGGGCGATCACATCGCTGGGGTCCAGCAGGGCGCTCAGCCGACGCGCCAGATTCTTCAGCAGCAGATCGCCCTTGTGGTGTCCCAGGCTGTCGTTGATGTCCTTGAAGCGATCCACATCCAGAAACATCAGGGCGACCTGACCGGCCAAGGCGGGGTCCGCCTGGCGCCGGTCCATCGCCTTGCCCAGCAGGTCCTCGAAATGCAGCCGGTTGGGCAGGCCGGTCAAGGGGTCGTGATGGGCCAGGTATTCGAGGCGGGCCTCGGAACGCTTGATGTGGCTGATGTCGCTGAAGACGGCAACATAATAGGCGGGCTTGCCGCCTTCGCCGCGAACCGCGTTGATGCTCATCAACTGGGGATAGATCTCGCCCCCCTTGCGCTGGTTGTAAAGCTCGCCCTGCCAGTAGCCGACAATGCCCAGCCGTTCCCACAGGGCTTGATAGAAGCTGGGGGCCTGACGGCCGGACTGGAGGAACTTGGGCGTCCGGCCCAGTGCCTCGTCCTCCCGGTAGCCGGTGATGCTGGTGAAGGAGGCGTTGACGGCGATGATGACGCCATCGGCGTTGGTGATGATCACCCCCTCCTCGGTGGTCTGGAATACCGTCGCCCAGAGTTTGATCTTGGCGTCCTGCTCCCGTTGCCGGGAGATGTCGCGGAAGATCATCACCGCGCCGATGATGCGCGACCCGGCGTACATGGGGTTGAGCTGGAAGGAGACGGCAAAGGGATGCTTGCCCAGCCCCACCCGGTGGAAGGTCCCGTTGTCGTCGCGCCAGTTTTCCCCCTTTCGCACCACCTTCTCGAAGCGTTCGTGGGCGGGGGCCGCCGGGGACTCGCAGCCCAACAGCTCGAACAGGGTGTGGTCGGCGATATCCTGCTCCATCACCCCCAGCATGATGCAGCCGGCGGGATTGAGCAGCCGGATGCGGCCCTCCACGTCCAGCCAGGCCAGGCCTTCGGAGATGGAGTCGATGAGGGTCCGCAGTTGGTCGCGGCTCTCGGCCAGTTGCGACTCGGTGCTGGCCTTCAGCTCGTCATAGAGCCGCCGCAACTCGTCGGAGGACAGACTCATGGACCGCTCCAGCAGATAGCGGTCATCGTCGGACTGCTGGTAGCAATGATCGACCCGTTCCAGGAATTTCGCCCACTGTGCCCGGTCCGGCGGGGCCTCCAGCCCCGGCAGACCAATCTTGCGCAGTTGTCTCAGCAACACAGGGTGCATGGCGATGGCTGTCAGATCTCGTAGATAAGGGTGAGCGTCATGGTCTGGTTATGCAGGTCGCAGGCCCCGCTAGTCAAGGGCGACAGCTCGCCGTAGGAGTAAAAACCGGTCTGGCGGGTCCCCGGCGGCAACACATCCAGGCTCGCCTCGATCTCCTCTTCGGTGCGCTCGCCCAACACCAAACGGCGGCCCACGCAACTGATGGCGATGGAGAGCGCCTCGCCCTTGGCCGGCGTATCCAGACCCGCCATCTCGCCCGCCTCGGCGGCCCCGGTGATCAGGCGGTCGAAATTGGCCCGCATCAGGGTCGTCATGCTGCCCAGGGGAATATCGCCGGCGAAGGTGATGGATTGTTCCGACTCGTCTACCGCCAGGATGGTGCGGACCACCCGTTCACCGCGCCCCTTGTCGTCCCGCAGGGCCAGGGGAAACAGGAGACCGGCGGCGGGCAATTCGCCCGCCTTGTCGCCCAGATACTGTTTATAGAGTTCCAAGGCCGGCCGGCCGTCCAATTCGTAGAGCACATTTCCTTGCGACCGCGTTACCCGCCGGTCGGGGCCGAAGATATCCCAGCCCCCCTTGGAACCGTACCGGACCTCGATGCTGTCGCCATAAAGGCCTACCGCAACCACCTGTTGCTCAGCGGGAGCGCCGTTGATCAGGGTCCAGGTATGCCGGAACCGGGCGCCGTCGGCGGCCAGGCCGCCCGTCACCACCACAGCGTCGCCGAAGATTTCGTTGAAGCCCCGCGCCAATTCACTGCCGTTGACGGAGAGGCCATCGGAGAGGACAAAGACCGCCTTCAGATCGTCCGCCTGGAGTTCCCCGGCAATGGCGCGCGCCGCTTCATAGGAATCGGAACCCTTCGCCACCAAGGCGGAAGCGGCTTTGATGCGGCTGGAATCGAAGCGGACCAAGGCCAGGGAAACCCCGCCCTCACGCAATTCACCGTCGAAGATCTCACCGGCCGTCGAGCAACCGGCAACCAGCGACTGGGGAAACAGGGAATCAACCCCTTCCAGGAAGCTGGAAATGCCATCCTGATCAGGGTCCCAAAAAAGCAGCGCCAGGGTATTGGGGGAGTCAAGTTCCGTATCGGGGGGGACATCCCAATGTTTGCTGCCTGTATTGTCAGAGTCACCGCTGGCTGAACTGGCGTAATGGAGCGATATACGCACGAGCTACATCCTTCTTCAAAATTATTCTTTGCTGGTCACATCAGCGCCATAAGGCGCCAAGTCATTGACAGGGTTGAATTCTAGCCTATGGATCGGGCTTTATTCCGAACTTCGTCACAATACTTCGCGTCACCCCCGCCGGTCGTTTCAGGAAGGGTTCTTCTTCCAGGCTACCTCGTTACGCAAATAGACCGGCTGGGCCTGGGCGGCCTCCACCCCCTGCCCTGCCGCAATCTGGCGCTGGCCGATCAGGGCGATGTCCCAGGCGCTGCATTGCAGATCGGGTGAGAGGCCGGTGACGTCCCCTCCCACTCGCTGGAGCAATTCGGTCCCATAAACGGACCAGCCGCTGCCCGCCCCGTGCCAGCCTTCGCCTGGCGGCAGCGGGACTTGGCCCGGCGCACAGACGATCTCGCTACCCAGGAATTCGACCCGGCCCTCGCCCCGCGCCTCGCAGGCGGCCCAATAGACCTCGCCCATGCGGGCGTCGAAGGCAGCCAGGACCCGCCCCTGCCCCTGCTCGCGCCGGCAGCCGCTGGCCAGGGCGGCCAGGGTCGAGACCGGGGCCACAGGAATGTCCGCGCCGAAGGCAATGCCCTGGGCCACCCCGGTAGCGATGCGCACCCCGGTGAAGGAGCCCGGTCCCCGGCCGAAGGCCAAGCCATCCAACGCCCCTAAACCGATCCCCGCCTCGGCCAGAAGCTGCTCGATCATGGGCAGGATCAGCTCCGTATGGCGGCGCGGGGCCAGTTCGGTGTGAACCCGCGCCTCGCCGTCGATCAGGAGGGCAACGGAACAGGCGTCGGAAGAGGTGTCGAGGGCCAGGATTTTCATACCGATGGTTCTGCTTTGGTTACATGACTATTCAGAGCCGCACTGAGAGGGGAAAATTCACAACCTCTCAGATCCCCCTCCCTCCGGAAGGGGTGTGGGGGGAGGGGTGCAATTGTAGACAAACAAGGCTGCCTCCCCATTCTGAACTAATATTCAGATAGCTGTTCAGCTCAACCCAGAAAGACCCCCTTCCCCGCTGGAGGAACTGAATGGCCCCCCATCGTCCAGACAGATTTCGAGGCGCAATACCCCATGCCGGACCAGGAAAGGTGCATAGCTGACGAACCCGCCCCGGACGGGATTTCCCTGCACCGCTTTCTCACCCGGCTGATCTGGTGGTGCGTGGGGCCGCTGTTGCTGCTGACCGCCTACCTCGCCTTCGACCATATCCGCGCCCTGCAACGGCACGAGGATACCGATGCCGCCAACCTGGCGAAGAACTTCGCCACTGCGGTCGATCAGCACCTGCTTTCCCGCATCGATGCCCTGAACATGCTCGCCCTGTCGGCCCAGATCGACGATCCCTCGCGCTGGAGCGAACTTTATCAGGTGGCGCAAAGTTATCAGCGGAGTTTCGACAGCCATGTCGTCTTTGCCGATACCGAGGGCCGGATGCTCTTCAACACGCGCCTGCCCTTCGGCGCGCCGCTGCCGCCCCTGCCGCGCCCCAAGGGCCATGCCGCCGTGCCGGCCGCCCTGGCCACTGGACGGCCTGCGGTGGGGGACAGCTTCCTGGGGCCGGTCGCCAAGGAACCGCTGGTTGCCGCCGCCGTGCCGGTGCTGCGCGGCGGCAAGGCCAAGTTCGTCATGATCGCCACCTTCGAGACCCGTCTGTTCCAGCGGCGCATCGATCTGCTCTCCCTGCCCCCCTTCTGGTCGCTCAGCCTGTTCGACGGCAAGGGCGATGTCATCGCCCGGCGCGCCCTCCCCGGCGGGAACGGCGGCGGGCGGCGCATCGAGGTTCAAACGCAACTGGCCCCCTGGTCGGTGCGGCTGGAAGTCTCCCCCGCCGCTACCCGCGCCCCGCTGCTCGCCGCAGCCACGGCTCTGACGGGCGCCATCCTGCTCGCCACGCTGGCGAGCCTCCTGGGCGGATCTCTGGCCAGCCGCCGCCTGGCCCGCGCGGTGGCGTCACTGACTGAACCGCCGGTTCCCGGTACGCCCTTGCCGGTGATTCGCGAGATCGCCCTGGCGCGGAACCGTCTCGGCGCAACCGAGGCCGGATACGGTTCCGCCCTGGCGGAGCTGCGCAAGAGCACGGACCGTTACCGCACCCTGCTGGACAACCTGCCGCAGATCATCTGGCAGAAGGACCCCGATTCAGTCTATGTGGGCTGCAACGCGGCCTATGCGCGGAACCTCGGCATAACGCCGGAAGAGCTGCCGGGTAAGACGGACCTGGATTTCTATCCCGTGGAACTGGCGGAAAAGTACCGCGCCGACGACCGGCGCATCCTCGCGGCCGACGAGATCGAAACATTCGACGAATGCTGGCTGGCCACGGGCGGCGAGCGTTACGTCCACACGACAAAGATGCCCCTGCGCGACGAGGGCGGGGCAATCTACGGCACCCTGGGCATTGCCGAGGACATCACCGAACGCAGGCGGGCGGAGCGGCTGCTCGGCATTCAGAACCGGGTGCTGGAGCAGGTGGCGACCGGCATTCCCCTGGCGGACATACTCGACACCCTGGCGCGCGCGGTCGAGGCCGAGGCGCCGGGCATGTCGGCCTCGATCCTGCTGCTGGACTCCGACGGGGTGCATGTGCGTCACGCCGCCGCGCCCAGCCTGCCGGAGGCCTTCGCGCGCGCCATCGACGGCCAGCCCATCGGCGAACGGGCGGGTTCCTGCGGCACCGCCGCCTGGCGGCGCGAGCCGGTCATCGTGACCGACATCGCCGGCGATCCGCTCTGGGCCGATTACCGCGACCTGGCGCTGGCCCACGGCCTGCGCGCCTGCTGGGCCACCCCCATCCTCGGCGCCGACCGGCGTGTGCTGGGCACCTTTGCCCTCTACTATGCCGACCCGGCGCTGCCATCCGAATACCACCAGCGCCTAATCGCCCTGGCCACCCACGCGGCGGCCATCGCCATCGCCCGCAGCCGGGAGCAGCAAGCCCTGCACGACAGCGAAGAGCGCTACCGCTCGGTGGTGGACAACGTCAAGGAGGTCATCTTCCAGACCGATACCCAGGGACTCTGGACCTTCCTCAATCCGGCTTGGACGGAGGTCACCGGCTTCGGCATCGCGGAAAGCCTCCACACCCCGTTCCTGGACTACCTGTATCCGGACGACCGGCGGCGGAACCTGGAACTCTTCGCCCCCCTGATTGAGCGGAAAAAGGACTACTGCCGCCACGAGACCCGTTACCTGCACAAGGACGGCGGCTTCCGCTGGATCGAGGTCTACGCCCGCCTCACCCTGGACGGGACCGGCGCCGTCATCGGCACCTCGGGCACCCTGAGCGACATCAGCGAACGCCGCGCCGCCGTGGACCAACTGCGCAAACTCTCCCTTGCCGTGGAGCAAAGCCCGGAAAGCATCGTCGTCACCAACCTGGAGGCGAAGATCGAGTACGTAAATCAGGCCTTTGTCCAGAACACCGGCTACCGCCGCGAGGAGGTCATAGGCCAGAACCCGCGCCTCCTGCATTCCGGCAAGACGCCGCCCGAGACCTATGCCGCCCTCTGGACCGCCCTGACCCGCGGCGAGGTCTGGAAGGGTGAACTCCACAACCGCCGCAAGGACGGCAGCGAATACATCGAATTCGCCATCATCACCCCGATCCGCCAGCCCGGCGGGCACGTCAGCCACTACGTGGCGGTAAAGGAGGACATCACCGAAAAGAAGCGCATCGGCCAGGAATTGGACCAGCACCGCCACCATCTGGAGACGCTGGTGGAGACCCGCACCCGCGAGCTGCAAGAGGCCAAGGCGGCGGCCGAGGCGGCAAATGCGGCCAAAAGCGCCTTCGTGGCCAACATGAGCCACGAGATCCGCACCCCGCTCAACGCCATCCTCGGCTTCACCCATCTGCTGCGGCGCGACGGCGGCGACCCCGTGCGGATCGACCGGCTGGACAAGATCACCGCCGCCTCCCGGCACCTGCTCTCGGTCATCAACGACATCCTCGACTTCTCCAAGATCGAGGCGGGCAAGCTGACCCTGAACCCCGCCGATTTCGCCCTCGACCGCCTGCTGGACGAGGTCTTCTCCCTGATCGGCCCCAAGGCGCGGGAGAAGGGACTTCAAATCACCCTGGAGAAGGAAGCGTTGCCGCCGGTGCTGATGGGCGACGCCACCCGGCTCACCCAGGCCCTGCTCAACTACCTCTCCAATGCCGTCAAGTTCACCGAACGGGGCGGCATCAGCCTGCGCGTCCGCCAGGAGAAAGAGTCGCCGGACGGCCTGCTGCTGCGCTTCGAGGTGGAGGACAGCGGCATCGGCATCGCCCCGGAAAAGCTCGACGGCCTCTTCATGGCCTTCGAGCAGGCCGACGCCGGCACCGCACGCCGCTACGGCGGCACCGGCTTGGGGCTGGCCATCACCCGGCGGCTGGCGGGACTCATGGGCGGCGGGGCAGGGGCCGAAAGCCAGCCCGGCAAGGGCAGCCGCTTCTGGTTCACCGCCCGCCTGGGCCGGGGCACACAGGGACTGGCGGAACTCGCCCAGGCGCCCGCCACGGCCCGGCAAACCCTGCCCGCCGGCGCCCGCATCCTGCTGGCCGAGGACAACCGCATCAACCAGGAGGTCGCCGTGGCGCTGCTGGCCGAGGCCGGTCTAAACACGGAAGTTGCCGGTGACGGCTTCGAGGCGCTGGCGAAGGCGAAAGCGGGCGGCTTCGACCTGATCCTGATGGACATTCAGATGCCGGGCATGGACGGTCTGGAGGCGACCCGCGCCATCCGCGCCCTGCCGGGCTGGGAACAGAAACCGATCCTGGCCATGACCGCCAACGCCTTCGACGAGGACCGGGAACGCTGCCAGGCGGCCGGCATGGATGACTTCGTCGCCAAGCCGGTCGAGCCCGCGCAACTCTACGCCGCCCTGGCCCGCTGGCTGCCGGCGGCCATAATCCCGCCCGCCGCCGGACCCAGTGCCCTGCCCCCTGGGCTCGCGGCCATCCCCGGCCTGGACGCCGCGCGGGGCCTGAAAACCCTGAACGGCAACCTCGCCGCCTACCTGCGCCTGCTGCGCCGCTACGCCGACGAGCACGGCGGCGACATGGCGCGTCTGAATGAACTGTTGCGCCAGGGCGACCAGGAGGCCGCCCTGCGGCTGGCCCATACCCTCAAAGGCAGTTCCGGCAACCTGGGCGCAACCGGCGCGCAAGCGCTGGCCACCGGGTTGGAGGCCGCGCTCAAGGCGGGCCGCGAACCGGCGGAGATCGAACGCCAGGCCGCCGCCATCGCGGACGAACTACAGCGGCTGACGGCAGCGATCCGCGCCGCCCTGCCGGATGAAACCAAGCCCGCAACCCTGGTGGACTGGGATCTGATATCGCAAGTGCTCGACCAACTGGACCCCCTGCTGAGGCTCTCCGACATGCGCGCCAACCAACTCGCCGCACGCCACGGGTCACAGCTCGAAGCCGCATACGGCGGCCAAGGCGGCGAACTGGTGCGGCAGATCGAGCACATCCTCTACGACGAGGCGCTGGAAACCCTGCAACGTCTACGGCAGAGCCGTAGGCCGGGTTAACCGCCCATGAGGCGAGATATCCGCCCCGGATACTGAAAAAAGGAAATTCCGGCTGGCCCGCTTGGGCGTTGGCCGGAATCTGGGAGGGTGATCGATGAAAAAAGCATTATCTCTTGGTGTTCTGGCACTGACGCTTGCCGTGCCAGCATGGGCAGGCAAGTCGGTTAGCGGGTATACCCGTAGCGACGGCGCTTATGTTCAGGGCTACACGCGCAGCAGCCCCGATGCCTACCGCAGCAACAATTACGGTTCGGAGAGCCGGGGCGGCAGCCGTCGCGACGAGTACAGCACCAACAGCGCAACCAACAAGAGCAACACGGGCGGTTACGGCTGGCGTGACAATGACCGGGACGGGGCGATCAATGCCTACGACCGCAAGCCTGAATCAAAGCGCGGAGGGTGGTGAGATGACAGCGCTACTTGCCTTGGCATTCTCTTGCGCATTATCGGGATTCGTTTTTGCCGCAAAGCAAAAGGGATGGCCTCGCGGCGAGATATTTGAAGAAGGAGGAATCCCGACCTATGTCACCATCGGATGTGTAATGCTTGTCGTTGGGCAGCTTCTGGCAGCAGCAACGAGTGGCCACATTGGCTGGCTATGGATATTGTGGGCTTTGCTGGCCTATTTTGTCGGCGGCCCGGTTGTGATGGCTATCCTTGGCAGATGGAGTGGCATGATTTCACTGGTGGCTGCACCCGCATTCACGATCGCTGGATGGTTCGGAAGATAGATTCCCTGCCCCAATTCTACCAGCCGAGCCAATACCCGGCATTGCGAGTTGCCATCGATCCGATGTTTGACACAGCCGTCGAGATCGTCAAAATTGCCGGGTAGCGCGCCGTCTCGCCAGCGCCGACTTTTTGCGACTGCCTGCGCATACTGTGGCAAGTGTGTCAGTTCATCGGGGTGCATCGTAGAATGTTTAGCGGGCTCACTTCCTGAGCCTGCTATCGGCGATCATGGCACATGACACAACGTCCGAGATGGTAATGAACTGGCTTGAGCACCTGAAGATTCTCTTGTTTCCGCCCGTGTGCCACCATGCAGCACTCGACATCGCGCGGCAGGCTCTGCGGCGCAGCACAGGCGCGGCATCGTTGCTCTGCCACGGTCGCAAGCCGGCGAATTTTCATATTTACGGCAACATTCCGGAGCCTTGCTGGTGGATCGTTGCGCCGTGGGGCGATGGCAAGGATGGCTTCGCAATCCGCAGCAGCCGGGTGATTGCCGTCGGCAGACAAACAGGCAAAGTGCGTTACGATGGTTCGGTCGGGGATGAGGGGTAGCCGCGATGAGCGCTTGGACATTTCTTTACCTCTATCTGGGCGGCGCAGTGCTGACGGCGCTGCATCTGGCTTGGCATATCCGCTACCGGCTGGACAAATACGACCGGATGTTCTGCGATGTCCGGTCCACGTTCTGGTTTGACGTGATTTTGTGGCCGCTACTTTTGCTCAAGCCCGACAACCTGATCCATCCGAAATTCTCGGAAGGATTCTGGAGCAAGGGGCGTGCACAAGCCGAACGCGAGCAAGACCGCCTGGCGGCAAACCCGCCCCCTTGCAGTGCGATGATCCGCTACGTCCCGGAGCATGACGAAGCCGGCCAATGCAACAGTGAATTCGTTTTCAATGCGGAGGGGGTTGAGGCGATCATGGCGAAACGTCTGGCGGAACTGCCTGCCGATCAACATGGCCGCTATCCGGGGATTCTGAACTGGCTGCGCCGGCGCGACACCTCCCGGCCTGATCCTGCCGACGTGCCCGCCGTCTGGAATGGCTTGTTCCACAATGTCGCCGTGGGAATGCTGAATCGCCAGTTGGGGCAAGTGAAGTGCGGCGACTGCGCCGTGATTGTGCCGTGGGACGAAATCGTCCTTGATTCAACTGGTTTGAACATGAAAATTTCCGGCTGGTCGTATACCGTCTGGCAATGCCCGCAGAAGCACAAATTGCTGACCAAGGACGCCTTCCACTTTCATTTGCGCAGTGCGGCGTAACCTGATGATGCAAACCGTCTACAAACCTCGCCAGTATCCGCCGGAACTGCGACAGCTTCTCAGCCAAAATGTCCGACACGGCCATTGAGATCGCCAACCGCTGGGCGCTGGGCTGGCCGCAGACGGTCAAGGACTTGATAACGACCGGGGAGTATCTGGAAGCCCTCAAGGCGCAGGAACGCGAGGAAATCCGGGTAAAGCTGGAGCCGGGCCTGAGCCATCTATCGAGTTGGGAGAAGGCGCAGGAGTATGGTCTGTGCCAGCATCCGCCTGCCGCTTCGGTGATGGAGGATAGCGACCGATGACCCAGCCTGATGCGGATATGCTGGCAATGGCCACCATTGAAACGCCCACCTTTCCACCTGACAAACCCATCATCATCGACGGCTGCGGCCACAAGCACTACCGCCAGGAATTCCGCTTCGAGGGCAAAGGTTTCTTCGGGCGCATCCATGCCGCCATCCTTAACTGGCTGCGCCGCAATGGCGCGTAGCTTAAAAATGCCTTTCTCGCCAGGAACGGACTGAGGGATATTTAAATTGACAGTTATCCCTCGCCATCCCTCGATTGACCAGGAATTGGCCGGGACAGTGCCAGCATGATTCGGGTCAGCAGATTGGCGGTTTTTTCGATTCCATTCACCGTCTACGCCGTCTCGCCAGCGCCGACTTTTACGGTGCATGGTGGTTTGTGACCATGCCAGAGCAGAAACAGTACGAGATTTCACCCCTCAAGCTCTGGTCGCCGCTACAGCGTCAGCTTGCCGCTTGTGGGCTGATCAAGGGTAGCCCGCAGCAATGGATCGGCACCATTCGCAACTTGCAGAAAAAGGGCGTCAGCGCTGTCGAGATTGAGTGGTCGGATGTCATGCGGATGCTGGGCGACGTTCCTGAGTCCGAAAGGGTGTTTCATGAACTGGTCGCGCTTGCCGCCTCGCTGAGCGGTGAGTCACCGCCAACACTAGCCGAGCCACTTCCTTCTGTGGTGCACGTGTCTGACTTGCTGGCTTTCCTGGAGACAGAATCCCCCTGTGAGCTTGTCCTTCAACGCCACGTCAGCAATGAATATGTGCCGCAGGTTCGCTACGAGAAGCAGCAGCGACCGGCCAAGCTTCCGCCCGCTGTTGTCGTGCATGGTCGGCGCGAAGTGAAACTGCTGCATTACCGGGATCGCACCTTCGGCATCTGCATCTTGCTGCATTTGGAAGTGGATACCGGCTTGTTTGGCCGGCATCGCTACTGGTCGCTGTCTGTTCCGCGCGGCGAGAGAAAACTCGCAACGCATCCGGTTGGGCGTCAATTTGCCAGTAGCCAGGAGGCGCTTGCCTACGGCCGCGCACTTGTCGGGTGCATGGCACGTCGGCTTTCTCAGGAAGGGTTTGTCGGCCAAACCAAGGCCCTCAATCATTTCATGCGCTACTCGCTTCCAGGTGGCGACAGTTACACCGAGTGGTTGATTACCGCGCCCAACCTGTCTGGCAAGTATTGGGGCGAGCACTTCGATCTGCCCAATATCGTTGCCCACGTCCGCACTTCCGAGCGCAACTCATTGGAGGGTTCGCGCTTGCTGGTAATGGAGGAAATCCAGAGCGACTGGAATCAGGCACTGCGCGCCGCGAAACAGGAGTTGCAGTTGCTGCGCCCTGATGAAGGCGAGGGTGTCATCGAGTGGGATGACGACGTGGATCTGCCACCCGATAATCCTTACCTGAACCATTGGCTGGATGCCGCACTGCGAATGATGCTGCTTGCAGCGCATCGTGGCTTTTCGGGAATTTCGTGGCTGCCCGGCAAGCTGCATGCCGAGCGTTTCCCATGGGCCAAAGCCGAAGGGCTTGCCACCTTTTACGACCGCATCGTTCCTTCGGCTATCGAAAAGCTTGCCAAGTCGTGGGGTGCCCAAGTAGGGACGGCGGAGATTTCGACCTTGAGCCGCTGCTACCGTGTGCAGAAAGTTCAAAACAGGTCTGCCTGGCGTGTCCTGAATCGCAGGACGGGGATGGCGGCAGGGGGGGAGTTCGACACCATCGATGCAGCCGATAATTTCTGCCAATCGTTGGAGTTTCCCGTTCTGGAGATTGTCGGCGCCCTACATCTGACTCACGCGATGCGGGCCGATATTTTGACAACGGGATTGCCTTGCCTCGGCGCGATCGGCAAGCGCGCTGTCGCCGTCCCGCCAGCACTGACTTCTCACAGTGTCCAGTGTGTCAGTTCCTGAACTGATGGCGTACGCGAATTCCACATCACCTTCTGACCGCCCGTCATGCCGCTTGCTCAAGACCACGCAGGCCGCCTGCCGGGCTACCGCGTCACGGGCTGGACCCCGCCAGCGCGCATGAAGCCGCGCCCTGGCTTCGTGCCTCCGATCGCCGCCGCGCCACCGCTGCGCCACTGCGCCGGCCAGCGGTAAGTCTGCTCGCCGGCTTGCGGCTTGCGGCTTGCGGCTTGCGGCTTGCGGCTTGCGGCTTGCGGCTTGCGGCTTGCGGCTTGCGGCTTGCGGCTTGCAGCTTGCAGCTTGCAGCTTGCAGCTTGCAGCTTGCAGCTTGCAGCTTGCAGCTTGCAGCTTGCAGGAGGCTACCGTGTCGGGTGCTCCACCACGCCAGAGGCTGCGCCACCGGCTTTCTCTCTCCTGCTATCGCCGTCCCGCCAGCGCCGACTTTTGGTCTTGACTGGCCTTGTCGCGTGCTGCCCGCCGCCTGCTTCGCACGCGGCTCCGTCGGCTACCTCAAGGCTGGCTTGTTCGCTGTGCTCAACTGCACTCAGGCCGGCCGGGGGTAAATCGCAAGCGATTGAACATAACAGCGCATTACCCAAAGTCGGCCAGTCGCTACGCAGGGCTTCGCTTGGTGGCCGACCGCTGCGCGCCCTGCGGGTTCGGGTAATGGTCTGTTATGTCTTGCGCCCCCGGCCGTCCCCAGATCGTCATACGGCGCTGCGCGGTGGTCTATTCAGCGCTTCGCGTTAGGTGGCGCACGCCCAACCTTGGGGCCGCGCTTCCGCGCCTGCCGACGCGCTCGCTGGCCGGCTACGCCGGGCAGTCAGTTGGTGAGGTGCCGTCTTGCCAGCGCCGACTTTTGCGGATTCGCCATGGTTTTCCGACACTGTTCCCGGTTTGCCCGTAACATTCTGGCCTTGACCATCGCTGGGGCTGCCCCCCTATACTTCGCTCAACAATACCCGCCACGCCTCTGCTTGCAAACGCACCCCGGCGGGTTTTTTATTGCCCATGCAATTCACCAAGCCTGCCACTTCGATTGATGACCAGATCGCGCTGCTGAAGAGTCGCGGGCTGGTGATTGCCGACGAGCAACGCGCCAAGCATTACTTGCGCTTCGTCGGCTACTACCGGCTGGCCGGTTACGCGCTGCCGTTTCAGGTGAATTACAACGCCGACGGTTCGCATCGCTTTCTCGATGGCGTCAGCTTCGAGGACATCCTCGACCTACACGTTTTCGACCGCAAGTTGCGGCTGGCGGTGATGGATGCAGTGGAGCGTATCGAGGTCGCTTTCCGCGCCCAGTTCTCGCAGACGATGAGCGAACTTTATGTCCCGCATTGGTTCATGGATGCTGCCCACTTCGTGCCCAGCTACCGGCATGACAAGTTCATCGAGCGTATCAAGGGAAGAAAGGGGTCAAGTCTTGCAATCACGCATGTGTGATTGCAAGACTTGACCCCTTTCTCCCTGCTTGCCAGTTTGTGCTGGCGCACACCCCTTTTTTCTTTCAATTCAATGGGGATGGGGGTAGATCGGTAGGATGGGCAAGGGGTATTGATCAATCTTCTCCCCGGCGCCCAAAGAAGGCCAACACATCCGCCAATTCGCGGGTGCGGGCGAAGGGGGGCATGCTGTCGAGGAAGATCTGGCCGTAGCCGCGCCGCAGGAGACGGGGGTCGCAGACCATCAGCAGGCCCCGGTCGTCCACATCGCGGATCAGGCGGCCCGCGCCCTGCTTCAAGGCAATCGCCGCCTGGGGGACCTGATAGCTCAGGAAGGGGTTGCCGCCCCGGCGCTTCATGGCGTCGAGCCGCGCCTGGAGCACGGGATCGCCGGGCGAGGCGAAGGGGAGTTTGTCGATGACGACGCAGGAGAGGGCCTCGCCCTTCACGTCCACCCCTTCCCAGAAGCTCGATGTCCCCAGCAGGACGCCATTGCCCGAGGCGCGAAAGCGCTCGACCAGCTCGGCCTTGGGGGCGTCTCCCTGGATGAAGAGGGGGAACTCGACCCGTCCCTTCAACAGGCGGGCGGCGGCTTGCAAGGCGCGGTGACTCGTGAAGAGCAGGAAGGCGCGGCCACGGCTCGCTTCCAGCACAGGCAGGGCCTGTTCGATGACCGCCCCGGTGTAATCGGGGCTGCTGGGTTCGGGCAGGCCACGGGGCACGAACCAGAGGGCCTGGCTGGGGAAATCGAAGGGGCTGTCCCAGCGGGCGGTTTGGGCCTCGCGCAGACCCAACTGATCGCGGAAGAGGTCGAAGCTCTCCCCCACCGCCAGGGTGGCCGAGGTGAATACCCAGCGCGCGGGGTGGCGTTGCATGGCCGCCTCGAAGGGACCGGAGATCTCCAGCGGGGTGCGGTTGATGCGGAAGCTTTGGGTATGGGTCTCGAACCAGCGGATATCCTTGTCTTCGCCAATCTGGGTGATGCGGTCCCAGCGGCCGGCCAGGGTCTCGGCCCGTTCCAGGCAACTGTCGAGTCCCTTGCCGCGCCCTTTCATGGGCTTCAGCTTTTCGATCAGCAGGGCCAGTTCCTGCCGCACCCGTTCCAGCCCTTCGCGCAACTGGGCATCGGCCTCCACCTCCCGCCAGGCCCCGCGCCGCAGATCCAAACCAAACAAGAGGCGCAGGTCGCGCACCGACTTGGTCAGTTTGTCGCACTGTTTCGGCAGGGATGGCATGTCGCCCGCTTCCTTCTGGTGGGCCATTTCCAGATCGCGGGCCAGCTCCGTGAGCTGGCGGCCGCCGACGGCATCGCCGAAGAAGTCGCCCGCCACCTCGGGCAGTTGATGGGCCTCGTCGATGACGAAGAGGTCGGCGTCGGGCAGCAGCTCGCCGAAGCCTTCCTCCTTGAGGGCGAAATCGGCGCAGAGAAGATAGTGGTTGATCACCACCAAGTCCGCCTCCTGGGCCCGCTTGCGCGCCTCGACCAGGTGGCATTGGGCATAGACCGGGCATTCCTGACCCAGGCAGTTGTCGGTGGTGGAGGTAATCAGGGGCCAGAGGGGGGCGTGCTCGGGGATGTCGGAGAGTTCGGCGATATCGCCGTTCCGGGTCCGGTTGCGCCAGACCTCGGCCCGGCTCAGGAGGTCTTCCATCTCCCGCGTGCGGCTGCGGGGATCGAAATGGGCCTCGTCCAGCCGGTGCAGGCAGAGGTAGTTGGCCCGGCCCTTCAACAGCGCCGCCCGCAGGGGCACCCCGAGGGCTTCGCGCAGGGTGGGCAGGTCGCGGTTGAAGAGCTGGTCCTGGAGGTTCTTGGTGCCGGTGGAGACGATCACCTTGCGCTTGGAGAGGATCGCCGGGGCCAGATAGGCAAAGGTCTTGCCCGTGCCGGTGCCCGCCTCCGCCACCAGCACCCCGCCCTTTTCGATCAGCCCGGCGACGGCCTCGGCCATTTCGGCCTGCTGGCGGCGGTGGCTGAAACCGGGAATGGCGCCGGCCAAGAGGCCGTCCGGGCCGAAGATGTCGTGCATCTCTTTGTTCATAAAGGAATATTGTAGGTTGGGTTAGGCGGTATTTCCGCCGTAACCCAACCTACAGGATTCAATAGGCCTCATTGGCCTTGAGTTCGGCCTCGCGGGCGCCGGGTTCGTCACCCATGGCGCGGCGGGACTTGGCAATCAGTTGCCAGTTGTCGCGCTTGAGTCCCTGGTTTCCTCCTGCAACGGAGTTCGACTTGGCGGCAAAGTTGACCGCGCGCTGGTATTGACCCTGACCATGGCGTACCGAGGCCAGCCGGGAGAGCAGCAGGGGATTGCGCGGCTCGATGCGCAGGGCGCGTTCGAGGGTGGCGGCGGCGGCGGTGGAGTCGCCCGAGGAGGATTGCTGTTCCGCCGTCTGCATCAGGGAGCGGACGGCGCTTCCGGTAGTGGGTTCGCGCTGGGCGTATCGGGGTTCCGGCGAGATGGGGCGCGCGGAGGCCAGAGTGACCGGCTCGTTTGCGAGGCCGGGCTCTTCCACGGGCGCCGGTGTGCCTATCCCCCCGACGACCACACCGGTCCCCGCCGGAGGGGGCGATTGCTGCTGGAAAGGGGTGGAACCGCAGGCGGATAAAAATAGGGCCGAACAAGCCAAGCCAAGCGATAGTCTCATCAAAATATCTCCCAAAACATATTCTTCCGTTCCGGCACCTGGACGCAGTCTTGCGGCAAGGGCTCAAAGCCCCGCACGAAGGGCGCCTCGGTCAGTGGCATTGCAGCGCATCCCTGGCCCGGCTGCAACCCGGTCTTGGGATCGACCTGCACGAAGACGATGGTATCGGGGGGGATCAGCTCCAAGGGGGCGAGGGAGACGCGGCTCAGGGCCGCCCCCCACACCTGCAAGGCGCCCGTGGCCCCGGTCAGACCGGTCGGTTCGTTGTCGTCCCGGCCGACCCAGGTCACGGCCACCCGGTCCCCGGTAAAGCCCGCGAACCAACTGTCGCGCATCTCGTCGGTCGTCCCCGTCTTGCCCGCGACGCCGAGATTGGCCGGCAACCAATGGGAAAGAGACGCGGCCGTGCCCGACTGGACCACCTTCTGCATGGCGGTGGTCAGGAGATGGACCGGTGCGCCCGGCACCGCCTGTCGCACCTCCAGGGGATAGCGTTGCAGCGGCTTGCCGTCCTGGGCCAGCACCTCGCGGATGGTCCGCAAGGGGGTCCAGTAGCCGCCGGCGGCCAGGGTCTGATAGACCTGGGCCACTTCCAGGGGGGAGAGGGCGAGCGTCCCCAGGAACAGGGAGGGATACTCCTCGATGGGCCGGACCACCCCCAGTTCGCGCAGGGTGTTGGCCACCGGGCCCACGCCGATCTCAAGCCCAAGTCTGACCGTGGCCAGGTTGTAGGATTGGGCCAGGGCGTCGTACAGAGGGATCGAACCGTGAAGCTTGCCGTCGTAGTTCTTGGGCGACCAGGTGGGCGCGCCTCGGATGGAGAGGCTGACGGGCTCGTCCTTCAGGGGGGTAGCCAGGTTGTAGGTCTCTGGCCGTGCCAGCGCCGTCAGATAGACCGCCGGCTTGACCAGGGAACCGATGGGACGGACGGCGTCCAGGGCGCGGTTGAACCCGGCGAAACCGATGCTGCGCCCGCCGACGACCGATTGCACCTCGCCGTCATCCCTGCCCACCACGACCATGGCACCATCCAGCTTATCCTTGAGCTTCGGCCGCTGGGTCTCGAAGACGGCAAGGCGATCGACCAGGGCCGACTCCGCCTGATCCTGGACCCAGGGATCGAGCGTGGTGTAGATGCGCAAACCCTCGGAATTCAGGTCCTCCAGGCGATAATCGCGGCTCAGTTGCCGGCGCACCAGATCCATGAAGGCGGGGTAGTTTGTCCCGCCCGCCCGCTTGGCGATGGAGAGCCCCAGGGGGGCCGCCTTGGCCTGCACGGCCGCCTCGGCGGTGATGACGCCGTATTCCGCCATCAGATCGAGGACCATGTCCCGGCGGCCCTTCGCCCGCTCCGGGCGGCGCACCGGATTATAGAAAGAGGGACCCCGGATCAGGGCGATCAACAACGCCTGGCCGGCCACATCCAATTCCTGCAAGGGGCGGTTGAAATAGTAGCGGGAGGCGAGGCCGAAACCGTGGATCGCCCGCTGGCCGTCCTGCCCCAGGAAGATCTCGTTGGCGTAGGCCTCCATGATCTCTTCCTTGCCGTAGCGGTAGTCCAGGACCAGGGCCATGAGGGCCTCGTTGATCTTGCGCTCCAGCGTGCGTTCCTGGGTCAGGTAGAAGTTTTTGACCAGTTGCTGGGTCAGGGTACTGCCGCCCTGCACCAGCCGCCGGGCCTTGACGTTGGCCCACATGGCGCGGGAGATGCCTTTGAGCGAGACCCCGTGATGGCCGAAGAACTCCCGGTCCTCGGCGGCGATGAGGGCGCCAATCAGGGTCTGGGGCAGATCCTGGAAGCGCAGCAGGACCCGGTCTTCGCTCTGGGCCGGGTGGATGCTGGCGATCAGAAAGGGCTCCAGGCGCAGCAGGGCAATCTCTTCACCCCCGGCCAAACGAATGGCGGAAACCCGCGTCTTGGTGAATTCCACATCCACCTGCCGCGAGGGCTCTTTCCCGTCCCAGAACTCGAAACTGCGGCTGTGAACGCGCAGGCCGGTCTCCCCGCGCAAGGCGTAGGTGCCCGGCCTGGGGGCGTCTGCCTCGGACCGGTAGCCCAGTTGACTCAGCTCGTGGAGCATCTGCTCGCGGCCGGTCTGGGCGCCGGGAAACAGCTCCAGGGGACGGGCATAGACATGGGCAGGCACCGCCCAGCGCTTGCCCTCGAACTTGACCCGCACCACGCCATCCAGGTGATGGATATAACCGGCGAGGATCAGCGAACAGAGAAAAAAGATAGCGAACAGCCGCAGGCCCCAACCGTGGCCCCGCCGACTCGGCCTGGGTTTGGAACGGACAGCCTTGCGGGATTCCGGGCTTTCGTGAGGGTCTTTGCTGGGTCTGGAGGGCACGGCGGATTACTTGGAAAATAGGGGTATCGGGGGATCTGAGAAAAGGGCATCTCTGGCATTCAGGGGCCGGGGGTATTAGATTGACTTGAATACCAAACTCAAATCCAAGGATAACACTAAATGAAAGCTATCATCATGACCGGGACCGGTCCCTGCGACCGCCTCCAGCTCCAGGAAATCGCCGATCCCGCCATCCAGGCCCCCGGCCAGATCAAGGTGCGCATCCGCGCCGCCGGGGTCAACCCCATCGACAGCAAACTGCGTTCCCGTGGCCTCCTCTACCCCGATGCGCTCCCTGCCGTCCTGGGTTGCGACGGGGCGGGCGAGGTGGTGGAGACCGGCCCGGACGTGGACCGCTTCAAACCCGGCGATAAAGTCTGGTTCTGCCACGGGGGGCTCGGCGACGATCAGGGCAACTATGCCGAATACCGGGTCATCGACCAGCAATTCGCCCGCGCCATGCCCGCCAGCCTCGACTTCGAAACGGCTGCCGCCGGCCCCCTGGCCCTGATCACCGCCTGGGAGGCCCTCTTCGACCGCGCCCGCCTGAGCGAAGGCCAGACCGTCCTGATCCACGCCGGGGCTGGCGGCGTCGGCCACCTGGCCATCCAATTGGCCAAGATCCGGGGCGCGCGGGTGTTGACCACCGTCAGCCACGCGGAAAAGGCCCGCTTCGTCCAGGAATTGGGGGCGGACGAGGTCATCCTCTATACCCAGCATGACTTTGCCGCCCAGGTCAACGAGCTGACCGGCGGCCGGGGCGCCGACGTGGTCCTCGACACCGTCGGCCCCGAGGTCTTCAAACAGAGCATCCCCTGCACCGCCCGCTACGGCGACCTGGTGACCCTCCTCGATCCGGGCGAAGGGGTCGTCTTCAAAGAGGCCCGCAACCGCAACCTGCGCATCAGCCTCACCTTCATGCTCGCTCCCCACCTGCGCCACCTGCCCGAGGCACGCGCCCGCCAGGGCGATATCCTCGACCAATGCGCCCGCTGGATCGACGCGGGCCAGCTACGCATCCTGGCCGGCAAGCGGCTTCCCCTTGAGAGAGCCGCCGAGGCCCACCGGATGATCGAGGAGGGGCATGCCATGGGGAAGATCGTTCTTGTTCCCTGACCGGAAACCCGAAGGCCCGCCGGAAGATGTCATCCTGGTCCACGGCATCTGGATGAACTCCCTGGAATTGCTGCCCTTCGGTCTGCGGCTGAAGGGGCACGGCTTCCGGGTTACCTACTTCAACTACCACTCCATCCTCGGGACCCCGGCGCAGGCGGCGGAACAACTCCACGGCCTGATCCGCTCCCTGAAGGTTGAGCGGCTTCACTATGTCGCCCACAGCCTGGGCGGCCTGGTCTTGATGCACCTCTTCGAGCAATTCGGCGACCTGCCGCCGGGCCGGGTCCTGATGCTGGGGAGTCCGGTAGGGGGCAGCCGCCTGGCCCGGCGCATCGCCGCGTCGGCCATAGGGCGTCCGCTGATCGGCAAGTCGCTGGAACGGGGTCTGTCCGGAGAGGTTCTGCCGGCCTGGAGAGGGGAACGGGAATGGGCCATGTTCACCGGCGACAGGCCCTTTGGGATAGCGACCCTGTTCGGAGGACTCGGAGAGGCCAACGACGGGGCCGTCACCATCGAAGAAACCCGCCACCCGGCCCAGAAGGTCCACCTGACCCTTCCCCTCAATCACCTGGGACTGCTCTACTCCTCCATCACCCCGGCCCTAACGGCAGAGTTCTTGTGGAGCGGAACCCTAAGGGGATAACCGTAGGTCGCCCTTCAGGGCGACGGTTGGCCTGAAGGCCAACCTACAACAGACGAACCATTATTCGTAATGGGTCCACATGCGATAGACCTTGATCAGCCGCTCCTCTTCCACAACCTCATACTGTGCCTGTGTCAAAAAAAGCAGGCGGTACATCACCAGTCCAATTGTTCGCGAGTAACGCCTTTTTCAGCAGACTCGCTCCTTGCCTCTTGAATACTTTCGACCATCCCCGCCATGCTTCTAAGATACTCATCATCACTAACATAATCCGACTGCTCAAGTATCTTGATCTCGTCGGACGAAAAGTGCTCCAGAAGCCAGATAAACTTCTCATTGACAGTATCGTCTAGTTTTAATGTCAAGGTTTTCATATCACCTCTCAACGCAGGCCAAGCACATCCTGCATATCGTAAAGGCCCATCCCCCTTCCGGCGATCCAGCGGGCGGCGCGGATGGCGCCGTTGGCGAAGGTCATGCGGCTGGATGCCTTGTGGGCGATCTCCACCCGCTCGCCGTTGACGGCGAACCAGACGCTGTGCTCGCCTACCACGTCGCCGGCGCGGATGGTCTCGAAGCCGATGGTCTGGCGCTCGCGCGGTCCGGTCTGGCCTTCGCGGCCGTAGACGGCGACCTCTTTCAGATCGCGGCCGAGGGCCTGGGCGACCACTTCGCCCATGCGCAGGGCGGTGCCGGAAGGGGCATCGACCTTGTGGCGGTGGTGGGCCTCGATGATCTCGATGTCGGCGTCATCGCCCATGACACGGGCGGCGAGATCGAGCAGCTTGAAGCAGAGGTTTACGCCGACGCTCATGTTGGGAGCAAAGACGATACCGATGTCGCCCGTGGCGGCGGCGACGGACTGCTTCTGGCCTTCATCCAATCCTGTCGTGCCTATAACCATCTGTTTGCCGTTTTCACGGCAGAACTTCAGGTGTTGCAGGGTCGCAGCGGGAGAGGTGAAGTCGATCACCACATCGAACCCCTTCGCCACCTTGGCCAGGTCATCGACAATGGCCACGCCCAGCTTGCCGACCCCGGCCACTTCGCCCGCATCGGCGCCAATCAGGCTGGAACCGGCGCGTTCGGTGGCCGCGCCCAGGGTAAGTCCGTCGTTCTCCAGCACCGCCTGAATCAGGGTGCGGCCCATGCGCCCAGCGGCGCCGACGATTGCGATTCTGATCATGATAAAAGGCCCATCCTCTCGAAAAAGACTGTAGGGCGGATAAGCGCAGCGCATCCGCCGGTATCGATTCCAATGGTGGATGCGCTGCGCTTATCCACCCTACGGAAGCGGTCAAATCGGCTGCTAAAACCCCATCTTCTCGAAGAACCCCTTGGCCTTGTCCACCCAGCCCTGGGACTGGGGGTTATGGCGGGAGGAGCCAGGCTCCAGGGTCTGTTCGAAGCGGTGCAACAGTTCCTTCTGTTCCTGGGTCAGGTTGACCGGGGTCTCTACCGCCACGCGGCACAGCAGGTCTCCCTCGGGGCCGCCGCGAACCGGTTTCACGCCCTTGCCGCGCAGGCGGAACAGTTTGCCGGTCTGGGTCCCCGGCGGGATCTTGAGCATGACCTTGCCGTGCAGGGTAGGCACTTCCATTTCACCGCCCAGGGCCGCCGTGGTGATGGTGATGGGCACCTCGCAATAGAGGTGGGCATCCTCGCGGGTGAAGATGTGATGCGCCTTGACCGCGACCTGAACATAGAGGTCCCCGGTCGGCCCGCCCAGCTCGCCGGCCTCGCCCTCGCCCGCCAGGCGGATGCGGTCACCGGTATCGACCCCGGCCGGCACCTTGACGGAAAGGGTCTTGTGCTCCTGGACCCGGCCCTGGCCATGACAGGAAGCGCAGGGGGTTTCGATGATCTTGCCGCGACCGTGACAGCGGGGGCAGGTCTGCTGCACCGAGAAAAAGCCCTGCTGCATGCGGACTTGGCCGACGCCACCGCAGGTGGGACAGCCCTTTGGCGTGGTGCCTTTCTTGGCCCCGCTGCCGCCGCAGGTGGTACAGCCCACCAGTGTCGGCACCCGGATCTTGACGGTGGTCCCCGCCACCGCCTCTTCCAGGGTCAATTCCAGGTTATAGCGCAGGTCGGCGCCGCGATTGGGACCGCCGCGCCTTGCGCCAGCGGCGCCCCCGAAGATGTCGCCAAAGACATCGCCGAAGATGTCGCTAAAATTGCCGCCACCCGCCCCGCCGAAACCAGGTCCGCCCCCTGCGGAGGGATCGACCCCCGCGTGGCCGAACTGGTCGTAGGCCGCCCGCTTGCGCGGATCGGAGAGCATCTCGTAGGCCTCCTTGGCCTCCTTGAACATCTTCTCCGCCTCGACAGCCTGCTCCCCGGTGTTGCGGTCGGGATGATATTTCATCGCCAGGCGGCGATAGGATTTCTTGATCTCATCCTCGCCGGCGTTCTTGGCGAGGCCGAGGACTTCGTAGTAATCGCGTTTAGTCATTCATTTCAGCCTGTAGGCTTTAGGCTTGTAAGAATCGTAGGATGCGGTGAGGTACGAACCGCATCATTCGCGGTTCCGATGCGGTTCGCTATCGCTCACCGCATCCTACGCCTCAAGCCTTATTTCTTATCGTCCTTGACCTCTTCGAACTCGGCATCGACCACGTCGTCACCGCCGCCGGATTGCTGATGGCCATGGCCATGTCCGCCAGCCCCGCCCTCGGCGCCGCCCTCACCGCCGGGCTGGGCATAGAGGCGTTCCGCCATCTTGCCGGAGGCCTCGGCCAGGGACTTGGTCTTCTCTTCGATGACGGCCTTGTTCTCGCTTTTCATCACGGCCTCCAGATCCTTGATGGCGCTTTCGATGCTCTCCTTCTCGCCGGCCTCCAGCTTGTCGTCGCCCAGCTTCTCCATGGACTTGCGGGTGGCGTGGATCATGTTGTCGGCCTGGTTGCGGGCCTGCACCAGCTCGTGGAACCGCTTGTCTTCCTCGGCATGGGCCTCGGCTTCCTTGATCATGCGCTCGACCTCGTGATCGCTGAGACCGGAGGATGCCTTGATGATGATCTTCTGTTCCTTGCCGGTGCCCTTGTCCTTGGCGGAGACGTGCATGATGCCGTTGGCGTCGATATCGAAGGTGACTTCGATCTGCGGCACGCCACGCGATGCGGGCGGGATGTCGGTCAGGTCGAAGCGGCCCAGGGACTTGTTGTCCGTGGCGCGTTCGCGCTCGCCCTGGAGCACATGGACCGTCACCGCCGTCTGGTGGTCGTCGGCGGTGGAGAAGGTTTGCGAGGCGCTGGTCGGGATGGTGGTGTTCTTCTCGATCAGCTTGGTCATGATGCCGCCCAGGGTCTCGATGCCCAGGGAGAGCGGGGTCACGTCGAGCAGCAGCACGTCCTTGACCTCGCCGCCCAGCACACCGCCCTGGATGGCGGCGCCGATGGCGACGGCCTCGTCGGGATTCACGTCCTTGCGGGGCTCCTTGTTGAAGAAGGACTTCACCTTCTCCTGCACCATGGGCATGCGGGTCTGACCGCCGACCAGGATCACTTCGTCGATCTCGGAGGTGGAAAGCCCGGCATCCTTGAGGGCGGTCTTGCAGGGGTCCAGGGTGCGCCCCACCAGTTCATCCACCAGCGACTCCAGCTTGGCGCGGGTCAGCTTGATGCTCATGTGCTTGGGACCGCTGGCGTCCGCCGTGATGTAAGGCAGATTGATGTCGGTCTGCTGGCTGGAGGACAGCTCGATCTTGGCCTTTTCCGCCGATTCCTTCAGGCGTTGCAGGGCCAGGGGGTCATTCTTCAGATCGACGCCCTGGTCGCGTTTGAACTCGCTGGCCAGGAAGTCGATGATGCGCATGTCGAAGTCTTCGCCGCCCAGGAAGGTGTCGCCGTTGGTTGAAAGCACCTCGAACTGATGCTCGCCGTCCACTTCCGCGATCTCGATGATGGAGATGTCGAAGGTGCCGCCGCCCAGGTCATAGACCGCGATCTTCTGGTCGCCGCGCTTCTTGTCCATGCCGTAGGCCAGAGCCGCAGCGGTGGGTTCGTTGATGATGCGCTTCACGTCCAGGCCGGCGATGCGGCCGGCGTCCTTGGTCGCCTGGCGCTGGGAGTCGTTGAAGTAGGCCGGCACGGTGATGACCGCCTCGGTGACCGTCTCGCCGAGATAGTCCTCGGCGGTCTTCTTCATCTTCTGCAACACCTTGGCGGAGATCTCCGGCGGCGCCATCTTGTTGCCGCTGGCCTCGACCCAGGCATCGTTGTTGTCGGCCCTGACAATCTTGTAGGGGACCATGTCCATGTCCTTGGTCACCATGGCGTCGTTGAAGCGGCGGCCGATCAGGCGCTTGATGGCGTAGAGGGTGTTCTTGGGATTGGTGACCGCCTGGCGCTTGGCGCTCTGGCCCACCAAGACCTCGCCGTCTTTGGTGTAGGCAATGACGGACGGGGTGGTGCGATCGCCTTCGCTGTTTTCGATGACCCGTACCTTGTCGCCTTCCATGACGGCGACGCAGGAGTTGGTGGTGCCCAGGTCGATGCCGATGATCTTGCCCATGAATGCTTGCTCCGAAAAAAAAGGGAAATTCTTATTGGCTTAAATGGGTTGCGTCGCCCGATTTTCAAGCCGATTGTGAAACGATGACCATGGCCGGACGCAGTAACCTGCCGTTCAGGCTATAGCCCTTCTGCAAAACCTGGATCACGGTATTGGGCTCCACGCCCTCCGTCGGCTGCATCATGATGGCCTGATGCTGTTCGTGACTGAACGGCTCGCCCTCGGGATTGATCAGATCCACCCCGAACCGGTCCATCACATCCGTCAACAGCTTCAGCGTCAGCTCGGTGCCCTCGCGCAGCTTGGCCAAATCGGCCGACTCGTCCTGCGCCGCCTGATAGCCCAGCTCCAGGCTATCGCGCACCTGGAGCAGATCGTTCACAAAGCGGTCCAGACCGTACTTGTGCGCATTCTCCAGCTCGCGTTCATGACGCTTGCGCAGATTCTCTGTCTCCGCCTTGGCCCGCATCAGCATGTCCCAACTCTCGGCCGCCTTGGCGCGGACTGTTTCCAGCTCCTTGGCCAACTCATCGACGCCGGCCTTGGCCTCTTCCTGGAAGACTGGCGAGGCCTCGGTGGCCGCAGTGGTATCCAGCACCGTCTCAGCGGCGGCCACGGAAGGCTGTTCCTGCTCACCGGCCGCAGGCTGTGTTTCGTCCTTACCCATTTGTTCGTTCTCGCTCATTACCCCTAATCCTGACTTGTTCTCAAACAACGCCAACCCCCCGCGCGTCCGAAGACCGCGAATTTTCCCTGATGTGGGGGTGGATAAAAAGGTTTCAAGAAAATTTTTTCATTGGGCGCGTGGTCCGGCGATGCGTGTTCGAGCGATTCCACCCCCACCCCGCCGGGACTATCAAATCACCCGCTGCCCTGTGTAGCGAAAAAGCATCACATGTAGATACATTCCCCGCCCCACAACACAGCCCCAAACCCCAAGCACAGCGCGTAGATCGGGCTACAGGGCTATTCCACCAAAAGGTATTCCACATCGCTGCTGATGCGGATCACTTCGTCGAGGCTGGTGAGGCCTTGGCGGGCGCAGTCCAGGGCCGCCAGGGGCAGGGGGACGAAACCGGGGCGCTTGGCGGCCAGGCGGGCGAAGGCTTCGATGTCCTGCCGCCGCAGGGCGCTGATCATTCCCGCATCTATTTCGATCAATTCGTATACGCCCAGCCGGCCCTTGTAGCCGGTGCCGCCGCATTTGTTACAGCCCTTGCCGGCCAGAAAGCCACTGCCATCGGCTGCCCCTTTCGCCAGGGTCGAGAGCCAGACGCGCTGGGCCTCGTCCGGTTCCTGGGGCCTGGCGCAGGCGGGGCAGACCCGCCGCACCAGCCGCTGGGCCAGGATCGCCAGCAGGGAGGAGGCCATGAGATAGCCCGGCGCCCCCATGTCCAGCAACCGGCTGACAGAGCCGACCGCGCTGTTGGTGTGCAGGGTGGAGAAGACCAGGTGACCGGTGATGGCGGCGCGCAGGCCGATCTGGGCGGTTTCCAGGTCGCGCATCTCGCCGATCAGGATGATGTCCGGGTCCTGCCGCAAGGCGGTCCGCAGGACGCGGGCGAAGGTCAGTTCGATCTGGTCGCTGACCTGGACCTGATTGACACGCGGGAGGCGGTATTCGACCGGGTCCTCCACAGTGATGATCTTGCGCTGTTCGGTGTTGAGTTCGCTCAGGGCGGAATAGAGGGTGGTGGTCTTGCCGCTGCCGGTGGGACCGGTCACCAGGATCAGACCGTGGGGTTTCTGGATGAGCCGCTTCAGGGCCGTCCGGATGGGACCGGGCAGGAGCTGATCGAGGCTCAGGATGCCCCCGCTTTGATCCAGCAGGCGCATGACTACCGACTCGCCGTGCTGGGTGGGCATGGTGGAGATGCGCACGTCAATGTGCTTCTCCTTCACCTTGATGTTGAAGCGGCCGTCCTGGGGCAGCCGCTTCTCGGCGATGTCCAGGTTGGCCAACAGCTTGAGCCGCTGCACCAGGGCCGGGGCGATGCGCTTCTCGTTCATCACCCGCTCTTGCAGGACCCCATCGACCCGCTGGCGGATGCGCAGGACCTTCTCGTCCGGCTCGATGTGGATGTCCGAGGCCTCGCTGGCCAGCGCCCCCGCGAACAGACTCTCCAGCAGGCGGAAGACGGGCGCCTCGCCCGAGTCGCCGACCCGCATCATCTGATCGAGATCGACCTGATCCCCCTGGGTCAGCTCCTCGTGCAGCTCCCCGGCAATGGAGGAGAAGGTCTCGCCAGAACCGCCGTAGACACGCTCCAGGGAACGCATCACCTCCTTCTCCATGGCGATGGCCTGGCGGATGCGCTTGCCGAGGACCCGGCCCAGTTCGTCATAGGCGAAGAGATCGGTGGGATCGGCCATGACCACCAGGGCATCCTTCTCCCGCACCTCGATCAGCAGGACGCGGTAACGCCGCGCCACCGTCTCGGGCAATTTCCGGGCAATCTCCAGTTCGACCGGGATCTCGTCCAGTTCCAGGAAGGGGATCTCCAACTGGCGGGAGAGAAACTGCAACAGGCGATGCTCGTCGATGAAGCCCAGCTCGATCAGGGTCGCCCCCAGCTTGTGGCCCGACCGCTTCTGTTCGTTCAGGGCGGCCTGGAGCTGCTTTTCCGAGATCGCCTTGTTCTGCACCAGCATGTCGCCGATGCGGATGCGTTTGGGACGCTTGGGTTCCAGCGCCAGGGTCACAGGGGGGCTCCGTTGGAAAGCAGATTGACCCGGCGGCGCAGGTAGTCGTTCAGGGAGGGGGGAAGATTATTGATCGCCAGGGCCTTGCGGTAGGCGGACAGCGCCTCGCCCCGGTCACCGGCGCCCTCCAGGGCGATACCGAAGCCTGCCCAGGACTGGGCATCCATGGGACCACGGCTTACCAGGCGGCGGTAGACATCGGCCGACTCACTGAAGCGGCCGAGCTTTTGCAACATGGCGCCCCGGAGCTGCTCCACCGCCTGGGGCGGCTCCTTCCCCTTGGGCGCGGTGCGCTGTAAATAGTCCAGGGCTGCCTCGGTCTGCCCCAGCCCGTCCAGGGCGCGGGCGCGAATGACGATGAGCCCGATGCCGCCCTGCCCCGCGGGCACCGCATCCGTTACCCGCACCGCCTCGGCCAGCCGGTTCTCGTTCAGCAAGAGGGTCGCCAGCATCAGCCGCGACTGCAAATGGCCGGGATTGGTCTCCAGGATCTCGCGCAGACTTGCCTCCGCCTCGGCCATGCGGCCCGCTGCCCAGGCGCGCTTGGCCTTGACGAAGATGCCATCCTCGGGACTCAGGCGCTTGAGCCCCGTGCCGGGGGGCGGTTTCGCGGGAGACGGAGCCCTCTTCTCGCGCGGCGCGGCGATGGTTTCTTTAGCCTGAATCTCCCGTGGCGGCTCGATTGCACCCTCGGCTTCCGCCCCACGCACGGGGGGAAAGGGTTCCTCGACCGGTAGCGGCGGTTCCTTCTCGACCGGCGGCGTCTCGTTTTTCGCGGCCAGCAGGGGCGCGGGCTTCGCTTCGGGTGGGACCGGCGTCGGTATGGGTTCGGGTTTCTTTGCCTGTTCCGGTTCGGGTTGGACTGGGGCCGGCTTGGGGGGAGGGGCCGGCGGGGCGACAACCAGCACAGGGGTGACGGCTGGCGCCACCGCCGTCAGGGAGACGATCCGGGCTTGCAGGACGAACCAATAGCCGAGGGCGGCCAGAAAGAGCAGCGCCAGGCCGCCCCAGACGAGGGTTCTCAGAATATCGGGGGAGTCATTTTTGGTCGCAACCGACCGGGGCAGATCGAAATCAACTGCCTTTTTCTCATTCTCCGCGCGCCGTTCAAGGTCGCGCAGCATTTGATTGATCAGGCTCATGTACCAGGGCCGAAGAGATACCAGGCCCCCGTGGCCGCCAAGGTTGAGAGGCCCAGCCCCGCCATGCGGCGCCAGAGTGCCAGGACGCCTTTCCCGGCCGGGCTTGAACCGTCCTGGATCGCGCCTTCCACATGGGAACGCTTAACGATCCGGTCGCCCTTTCCGTAAGCGGCCATCAGGGATTTATGGGCAATGATGTTGACCAGGCGCGGCGTGCCCTGGGTGGCGCGAAAGAGCCGTTTGATCGCGGCGGGCTCGAACAGGCCGTCACCCTTGCCTCCGGCGACGGTCAGGCGATGGCGGATGTAACCGTTCACGCCTTCCAGGTCCAGCGCCTTCAACTGGAACGAGAAGCTGATCCGTTGCAGCAACTGGCGGGCGCCATGCATCCCCAGGTTGGCGTCCAGTTCCGGCTGTCCGAACAAGACCACTTGCAACAACTTGCTCTTCTCTGTCTCAAGGTTGGTGAAAAGGCGGATGGCCTCGATGCTCTCCAGGGGCAGCGACTGAGCCTCGTCGAGGATCAGGACCACCTTCTTGCCCGCGCCAGCCAGCTCGATCAGGCGCTCATGGACAAGCTGCATCAGGCGATGCTGTCCCATGTTCTCGCTAGAGTCAATTCCCAGCTCCGAGGCGAAGGCATGGCGGAGGGCCGTGGCGTTCAGGTAGGGATTGGGGATGTAGGCGACGAAGAAATCGTCGCCCAGCAGGCGCAACAACTTCCGGCACAACAGGGACTTGCCGCAGCCGACCTCGCCGACGATCTTGATGAAGCCCTCGCCCATGCTCAGCGCGACCAGGAGCAGGTTCAGCGCCTCCTGGTGGGAGGGGTTCGGGTAGAAATAGTCGGTATCCGGGGTCAGGCGGAAGGGGGTGTCGCTCAAGCCGAAGAATTCTTGATACATAGTTGTTCACCTACCCGAAAGGGTTCTGATTCGATCCAGTGATTGCTGCTGTTGCTCCTGAAAGGTCGCGGGGGAATCCACCACGATCGGCCGCAACAGGATGACGAGTTCGCTCTTGCTGGTTTTGTCGCGGGTGTGCCGGAAGAGGCTGCCGAGGACCGGCGTGTCGGAGATGCCGGGCAGGCCCGAGGTTTCCACCGTCGAGCGGTTCTGCATCAGGCCGCCGATGACCACCAGTTGGCCGCTGGTCGCCTTGACCACGCTGTCCGACTCGCGCACGGTGCTGAGGGCCAGGGGCAGGCTTTGGGTCTGCCCCGCCACCTCGATGACCTTGGTCTGATCGGTCACCTCGCTCACCGCCGGATGGACATGGAGGATGACATCGCCCTCCTTGGTCACACGGGGGATCACGTCCAGGGCAATGCCGGAGAAGAAGGGGGTGAGCGTCACGTCGGGCGAGGTGGTGGTCGCCGTGCCGGTCACCGTGGTCGAAGAGACATCGGTGACGAAGAATTCGTCCGTGCCCACCTTGATGACCGCCTTCTGGTTGTTGACCGTAGAGATGCGCGGGCTCGACAACACCTGCACGTTCCCCTGGGTCTTCAGCAGCTCGATGAAGGCGGCGAAATCGCCCAGCTTCAAGGCGGCCGAGAAGACCCCGCCGAAGGCGTCCACGGCGGTCGCTGTGACGGGCGCATAGGCGGCGGGATTCAGGTCGCCGGTATTCCCCGCGATGCTGGAGAGTCCGTTGGCGTCGCTGAATACCGAACCACCGCCCACCTGCCCCAGGGTCATGGTCTTGCCGTTCTTTTCGATCAACCCGGCCCAGTTGACCCCACTTTGGGAACCGTTGTTGAGCCGCACCTCGACCACCTTGGCCTCTATGACCACCTGGCGCTGCAAGTTGTTCTGGGTAACCTTCAAGTATTCCGCCACCTCGCGCAGCTCGGTGGGCATGGCCCGCACCACCACCACCCCCGACTGGGCCGAGACGACGACGGAACGGCCTTCGCCCGCGCCGATGATGGAGGTCAGCGAGGACTTCAGTTCGCCCCAGAAATCGGAGTCCGACTGGGTCAGAATCTGGGTGCCGGAGGCACGTTCCTCAGTGGAGGACTTGCCCGTGGCGGGGTCCGTGCCCTTGCCGACCGAGGTCTCGGTGATCTGCCCCGAACTGACGCGGGTCTGGGAGTTGCCGCTACGGCGGATATTCAGATAGTCGATCTCGAAGATCCGGGATTGCAGCCTGGCCGGCATCACGTTGAAGCCCGTGCGGGATTGATCGTACTCGTAGCCGTAGACCTCGCGCAGGACCTCCATCACCTCCGGCACCGTAACCGCCTTGAGGTTCAGGGTGATGGCCCCGGTCACGTCGGGATGGACCACCATGTTGTAGGAGGTCCCCTCCACCAGCCCCATGAGAAAGGCACGGGCCGGGGCGTCGTTGATGTTCACGTCGAACCGCTCATCCTGCACCACATGGTCCGCACCCAGGTCGATCTTGATCTGGGGCATGAGGGCAGCACTCACCTCCGCCGGGGGCGGACCACCGGGCGTTGGCGCGGCCTTGTTTCCTTCCGCCAGTTCCTGCTTGATATCGGCCAGGGTGGTGGTGTCGGAACGCTCCTCGTGGCTCTTGCACCCCGCCGCCAGGACGATCAGGAGAGACATCAGGGTCAGGAAAGCTTTCATCTCAAGAACCTCCGCCCAACCGCAAAGGACGCAAAGACCGCGAAGGGAAACATTAATGAGCCGCATCCGTCCATGCACTCGTCTACAGGGCCGGGTATGCGATACAGGCAGATCCTTGTATTTCTTTGCGGTCCTTTGCGTTCTTCGCGGTTAAGAGAGGAATTCAGGTTCATCTCGCACCCCCTGGGTGTCTTGCCGGTTTCTTGATCGAGGCGCCTTGCAGGGTCAGGATTTGAGTCCGGCCCCGCACCACCACCACGACCTCCCCCGAGCGGATGGCCGCGACCCGCGCGCCGTTGACTAGGTCGCCCACCTTGGCGGTGACGCCGTTGATGATCGCTATCGACCGCCCAAAACCCACCTTGGTCATGTTCAGTTGCAACGGCAATTCCTGCGGCGCCGCCACCACGGAGTCCGGCCCCGGCCCTTGCTCGAAGGGGGGACGGGTGGGATCGCGCGGCTCGCTTGCCCTAGCCTCTAATGCCATCATAATCAACACCAATACAAACAACGCTTTACTGTAATGAAAATACGCGAAGCACCTTCGCCCCCTCTCCCTCTGGGGGAGGGTTGGGGAGGGGGAACGATCAAGGGGCGAGGCGCCTTTCTCAGGCCCTGGGGTGGGTCGCCTCGCCCCATGATCGTTAGACACCGAGCCACTCCTTGGAGAGACTCAGGGTATGGAGCCGCAGCCGGACCAGGGCGGAGGGGTGCTGTTTCACCTCGTATTCGAGGCGATCCCAGAAAAAGCGCCAGGGCAGGGCTTGCAGCACCTTCAGATAATTCAGGGTCGAAAAGTAGTCCCCTTCGAACTCGATCTCGAAGGAGTGCCGGTAGATCCGCATCCCCTCCGGCTCCTTGCCGGGGGCCGGTTTCTTCGCGTCCGCGAGGGGTTCGCTGTCGAGCCCTTGCAGCCGGACCAGGCTGAGACCGGGGACCTTTTTCAACATCCGTTCCAGCAGGATCGCCGCCTCGCCCGGTTCGATCAGGGTCTTCTCCAGGGTCTTGGCCGCTGTCTCCTGCCCGGCAAGTTCCTCCTCCAGCCTTGCCAGGCGTTGTCCCGCATCCCGGTCCGGGTCCCGCGCCTGAAGCTGGACGCCCAAATCCACCTTGGCATTCAGTTCGCCGATCCGCGCCTGTTGCGTCCTGATCTCGGCAGCCAGCCGCTGCTGCCTTTCCTGCAAGGGCTGCCAGAACAGGCCGTCCCAAGCGAAGTGGAGACACACCAGCAGGGTCGCCAGGATCAGCCCCCGCTCGCGGGGAGAGAGGGCGTCGAATCGCTCCCGCTGGGTCTTCCAGTGCCGCAACAGCTCCTGGGTGTTCATCCTAGAAACCTCTTTTCAACCGCAAAGGACGCAAAGAACGCTAAGGAAAACAGCTTGGTATATCTGTCTGTACCCCCACCTTCCCGGTAGGGAACGAAATCTGAACAAGCCAATGAATTCCTTCGCGTTCCTTCGCGTCCTTTGCGGTTAAATGAGGAAATTAGGTTCATGGCTTCTTATCCCCCATGCCCGCGCTCGACAGCCGGAAGCTGAGGTAATCCTGACCGGCCGCCTTGCTGAGTTCCACCCTGCCGAAGGAGACGCCCTGGAAGGCCGGCACGGCCTCCAGCGAGCGCACGAAGGCCGGGGCCAGCGCGGGATTCGTCACCCCGCCGCGCAGATCGACCCCCTGGGCCGCGTCGATGAGGATGTGGGTCAGCCACACACCCTGGGGCGTCCGTTCCGCCAGACCTTTCAGGTAACCGGAAAAATCGGCCACCCGTTCCTCCCGCACCTGGTTCAGTTGGCTGAACATCCGTTTGTTCTGCTCGACTTTCTCCCTCAAGGCATCGATACGGGATTCCAGCAGACGGTTCTGAGGCCTTTGGGCCTGGGCCTCGATCTTCTTGACCTGGGCCTCCAGCTGCTCCGCCTGGCGCCGCACCTGTTCGACCTGCCCCTCATTGATGACTGCCCGGATGGAGCCATAGATCTGAATCAGCGCCATGGCCGCCAGCGCAATGCCCAGCATCTTCAGTGAAGAGGCGGAAGTGAAGGGCTTGCCGCTGCTCTTGACCGGAGGGCGGTAGAGGTTGATCCGCTGCTCAAACTGCTGCATCAGATGGCCCTCCGCGCGGCGCCCATGACCGGGAGCAACTGGATCATCCGATCGCCGCTGAGGGCCTCGGCCCCTTCCAGTTGGTGCGGGACCAGGGGGCCTACCGGCGTGGTCAGGTTTTCCTCGCAGTAATCGGCGATGCCGCCGCGCAGGGCGTCGGGGCAGACCAGATTGATCCGCCCCACGGGCGGTATGTTGAATTGGTTCTCGCAATAGTCCATGGAGCGCTGGATCTCCAGCACGATCGCCTCCATGGGGTCCGAGGGGATCATCCCCTGGCTCGGGGCCAGGTCGGAACTGAGCAGCTTGATGCGACGGCTCAGGTAGAGCACCCCGCCCCGGAAGATTTCGATCAGGCTGAACCGGGGGCCGAGAAAGAGCAGCACCTGCGGCGCAGGTAGTTCCTTGTCCGCCGTCGTGAAGAGATTGCGCAGGGAGAGTTCGCAGATATCCAGCGCCAGCAGGTCGAGGCCGCTGTCGATCACCAAGTCCGCCAGGGGATTGATCTCGGAGGCGCGCGCGGCGACCACGTACATCATGCGCGGCATGCCGGTACGCCGCCCTTCGGGCAGGAGGAAATAGTCCAGACGGGCGTCATCGAGGTGATAATCCAGCATGTCCTTGACCCGCCAGCGGATCGCCAGGGGCATCTCCTCGGCGGGGGCCTCGGGCGCCTCGATCTGAAACAGGCTGTAATCGTCGGGCTCCAGCGCCACCACGGCGGGAACGCCTTTCAGATGAAGCTGCCGGACCAGTTTCGCCAGCTCCGCCGCAACCGCCTCGGGACCGCAATCCACCAGACCCTGTGTGATGAGCTGTACCCCCTCGCCCGCTCCCCGGACGACGGCAAAGGAAAAACCCTGGGGATTGAAGCTGATGCCAACCCCCATGCGCATGGATTTTTCTTTTTTCAATAAGGAAAACAAGGACTTCACCCTTACCCGCTATTGCCGCCCGACACCTCTGCTCACAACCTAATCCTTCGCGTTATGAATATACTCTATCTTACTGATTTACAAGTATAGATGAAATGCAGATATCTACAATGCTTTGTTTGGGATGGGGCACAAAGGGCCGGTCCTGCCGTACAATTGCCGACCATGCACAAGCCCCTTCCTGCGGAAGCAACGAGCCAGCAACCCATCGGGGTCTTCGACTCCGGTGTCGGCGGGCTTTCGGTGCTGGCCCATATTCGCCGGCGGCTGCCTCGGGAGAGACTGATCTATGCCGCCGACTCCGCCCATGTGCCCTACGGCGACAAGCCCACGGCGGAGATCCGGCGGCGCAGTCTGGCGGTGGCGGAGTCCCTGTTGGGGCTGGGGGCAAAGGCCCTGGTGGTCGCCTGCAATACCGCCACGGCAGTGGCCATCCATGACCTTCGCAACCATTATCCCCACCTGCCCATCGTCGGCATGGAACCCGGCGTCAAACCGGCGGTGGCCCAGAGTCGCGCCCGCAAGGTTGGGGTCCTGGCCACAACAGGCACACTCCGCAGCGGCCGCTTCAGCCATCTGCTGGAACGCCACGGCGGCGGGGCCGAGGTGATCATGCAGCCCTGCCCCGGTCTGGTCGAACGGGTGGAACGGGGCGAACTCAGCGACGGCATCACCGAGGCCCTGCTAAAGCGCTATCTGGAACCCTTGCTGGAAAACGGGGTGGACTCCCTGGTGCTCGGCTGCACCCACTACCCCTTTCTGATACCCCTCATCGAACGCCTGGCCGGTCCCGGTGTGACGGTGATCGACACCGGCCCCGCCGTGGCGCGTCAAGTGGAACAACGGCTGTCCGGACAGGACCTGCTGAACGGCCATCAGGCCGGCGGCGGGATCAGGTTCTTCACCAGCGGCGAATTGGACCGGCACCGGTCCATGTTTGAAAGGCTATGGGGGGAAAGCTTGCTGCTGGAGTCGTTGCCGGAGGTTGACTAACCCTAAACCGCTCATGGGGCGAGACGGCCTGAAGGCCGGCCTACTCATACCACAACTGTTTCCCAGGACTGTTTCTTGCGGTAGAGGGTGGAGGGGCTGACCTCCAGCAGGGCGGCGGCTTTGGGAATATTGCCGTTGCAGAGGGCTATCGCCCGCTCGATGGCATCGCGCTCCACCTGAGCAAGGGGAAGGATGGCCTCGTTCCGGGGATGTCCACGGGAAGCGCCGGATTGGGCTGCAATGGCGATATGGGCCATGTCGCCCTCACTCAGGGCGCCATCCAGCGGCGGCGGCAAGTGGGTCCTTCCAACATGGTCCCCATCGTGCAGCACGACAATATTCCTGATCACGTTCTGGAGCTGGCGGACATTCCCCGGCCAGGCGTATTTGCGGAAGATCAGCTCCACCTCGGGGGTAAAGTCCTGGAAGCCCTTGCCCTCCTCACCCGCGTAGGCGATCAGAAAATGGCGGGCGATGGACAGGATGTCGTCGCCCCGGTCGCGCAGGGGCGGCAGGTGAATGGGCACCACATGGAGCCGGTAGAACAAATCCTCGCGGAAGCGGCCGGCCGCCACCTCCGCCAAGGGATCGCGGTTGGTGGCGCAGATGAAACGGACATCCACCGCTTTCTCCTTGCCGCCGCCGACCTTGGAAAACCGCCCCGTCTGGACGAAGCGCAACAGCTTGGTTTGCAGATCCAGATCCATCTCCCCGATCTCATCCAGAAAGAGGGTGCCGCCATCGGCCTGGGAAGCGGCGCCCTCGCGCTCGCTGTAAGCGCCGGTAAAGGCGCCTTTCACATGACCGAAGATCTCGCTCTCCATCAGATCATGGGGAATCGCCCCGCAGTTGAGGGCGATGAAAGGCTTGTTGATGCGCGGCCCCTGCCGGTGGATCGCCTCGGCGCAGACCTCCTTGCCCGTACCGCTCTCGCCGGTGATGAAGACCGTGGCCTTGCTGGGGGCAGCGGCGTCAATGATGCGATAGACCGCCTGCATGGGCAGGCTGGAGCCGATGAAGCCGTGGTAACGGTCACGCTCCCGCAGATCATCCAGCAGATCACGCAGCCGCACCTTCTCCAGAACGTTCCTGACGGTCGTCCTGAGACGGGCGGCATCGAAGGGTTTCTCCAAGAAATCCTGGGCGCCGCCGCGCATCACATCCACCGCCACATCCACCGAACCATGGGCGGTGATGACCACCACGGCGGAAGGGAATCCCTCGGCCCTGATCCAGTGCAGAATCTCCTGGCCGTCCATGTCGGGCAGTTTGAGATCGAGCAACACCAAATGGGGCGGCGCCCCGGCGATGGCCTCAATGGCCGCCTTGCCGGTCGCCACATGGGTCAGCTCCAGACGCTCATCCTTCAAATATTCCCGGTACACCAACGCCAGGGATGAGGTGTCTTCGACCAGCAAAACCTTGGGTAAACCTTTCATATGTCCTCAGCACTGTCGCTCTGTTGGATTACCGTAACAATAGCAAACCGGACCTTGGCGGGCAGGTCGGCCTACCCCCTCGGGAACCCCGGATAATACGCCAGGCTGAACGGTATCACGCTGACTCGTTCAGCTTTTACCCCCTCATACCTTGTCTCGTCTCCTACCTTCGATGCCCCCCTTTGTCGCGGAAGCGACAACAGGCTTTCGGATAAAGTCCAAATAAAAACAATCATCTGACCTATGGCACAGCCGTTGCATTGCATTGGTCAATGCAACCAGACAGACCCCCTATGCCATGAAGCAGAGAGACATTACCGCCTTGCTGGACGAGCCGGCCTGCGCCCATAACAAGAAGTCGAAGTCGGGATGCGCCAAACCGAAGCCGGGGGCGACGGCGGGGGGCTGTGCCTTTGACGGGGCGCAGATCGCTTTGCTGCCCATCGCTGACGTGGCCCATATCGTCCATGGCTCCATCGCCTGTGCCGGCAGTTCCTGGGACAACCGGGGCACCCGTTCCAGCGGGCCGCGTCTGTTCCGCGTCGGCATGACCACGGACCTGACGGAGCAGGACGTGATCATGGGGCGGGGCGAGAAGCGGCTGTTCCACGCCATCAAGCAGGCCATCGACAGCTACAGCCCGGCGGCGGTCTTCGTCTACAACACCTGCGTGCCGGCGCTGATCGGCGACGATGTCGGGGCGGTCTGCAAGGCGGCGGCCGAGCGCTGGGGCACGCCGGTGGTGCCGGTGGACGCGGCCGGTTTCTACGGCACCAAGAACCTGGGCAACCGTATCGCCGGGGAGGCGATGGTGCGATACGTCTGCGGCGGGCGGGAGCCCGCCCCCCTGCCGGAATCGGTCCGGCGCGAGGGGATTCGGGTCCACGACATCAATCTGATCGGCGAATACAACATCGCCGGCGAGCTCTGGCATGTGCTGCCGCTGCTGGACGAACTGGGCTTGCGGGTGCTCTGCACCCTCTCCGGCGATGCCCGTTTCCGCGAGGTACAGACCATGCACCGGGCGGCGGTCAATATGATGGTCTGCTCCAAGGCCATGATCAACGTCGCCCGCAAGCTGCAAGAGGCCTTCGGCACCCCCTGGTTCGAGGGGAGTTTCTACGGCGTGGGCGATGTCTCCCAAGCCCTGCGGGACTTCGCCCGCTTGCTGAAGGATGAGGATCTGGCTGCCCGTACCGAGGCGCTGATCGAGCGGGAAGAGGCCCGCATCGATGTGCTGTTGCAGCCCTGGCGTAAACGGCTCAAAGGGAAGCGGGTGCTGCTCTACACCGGCGGGGTGAAGTCCTGGTCGGTCGTCGCCGCCTTGCAGGACCTGGGGATGGAGGTGGTCGCCACCGGCACCCGCAAGTCCACCGAGGAGGACAAGGCCCGCATCCGCGAGCTGATGGGCGAGGACGCCCTGATGCTGGAGGAGGGCAACCCCCGCGCCATGATCGACCTGGTGCGCCAGCGCGGCGTGGATGTGCTGATCGCCGGTGGCCGCAACATGTACACCGCCCTCAAGGCCCGCATCCCCTTCCTCGACATCAACCAGGAGCGTGAGTTCGGTTACGCCGGCTACGAGGGCATGCTGGAGCTGGCGCGGCAACTGGTGTTGACCATCGATAGCCCGGTCTGGGCGGCGGTGCGGCAACCCGCGCCCTGGCGCCTGCCCCTGAAAACCCCGCTGGAGATCTGAGCCATGGTCGAAATCGTCAAACGCAACAAGGCCCTTTCCGTCAGCCCGCTCAAGGCGAGCCAGACCCTCGGCGCGGCCCTGGCCTTTCTCGGCTTCTACCGCGCCATACCCATGCTGCACGGCTCCCAGGGCTGCTCCGCCTTCGGCAAGGTCTTCTTCGTGCGCCACTTCCGCGAGCCGATCCCGCTCCAGACCACCGCCATGGACCAGGTCACCACGGTGATGGGGTCCGACGAGGCCATTGTGGAGGGCCTGAAAACCATCGCCGAGAAGAACAAGCCCGCCCTCATCGGCCTGCCCACCACGGGCCTGACCGAGACCCAGGGCAGCGACCCGGTCCGGGCGGTGAAGGCGTTCCGCCAACAGTATCCCCAATTCGACGCCATCCCAGTCGTGCCCGTCGCCACCCCCGACTATGGCGGCTGCCTGGAGACGGGGTTCGCCAAGGCGCTGGAGGCGGTCATCAAGACCCTGGTGCCCGATGCCGGGACTGCGGGCACTCGACCGGGTCGGCGGCGCCGTCAGGTCAATGTCCTGGTGGGCTCGGCCCTGACGCCAGGGGATCTGGAGGCGCTGCGGGAGATCATCGAGGCCTTCGGCCTGCGGCCGGTGATCCTGCCCGATCTTTCCGATTCCCTGGACGGCCATCTGATGCAACAGGACTTTTCGCCCCTGACCATCGGCGGTGCCGCCCTGTCGGAGCTGGCGAATCTGGGGGATTCCATCGCCACCCTGGTCGTCGGCCGATCCCTGGAGCGGGCGGCGGACGCGCTGCGCGGCCTGACCGGGGTGCCCGATACCCGTTTCGATCACCTGATGGGGCTGGCGGCGTCCGATGCCCTGGTGGATGCCCTGCACCGCATCTCCGGCGAACCGGTGCCGGAGCGTCTGGAGCGCCAGCGCGCCCAGTTGCAGGACGCCATGCTCGACTGCCACTTCATGCTCGGCATGGCCCGCGTCGCCCTGGCCGCCGATCCCGATCTGCTGGCCGGGTTCAGCCAAATGCTGGCGGAGCTGGGGGCCGAGACGGTGACCGCCGTCTCGCCGGTCAATGCCCCGGTGCTGCAAGCCGTCGCTGCCGGGAGCGTCAAGATCGGCGACTTCGAGGACCTGGAACAGATCGCCAGCGAGCAAGGGGCCGAGCTGCTGATCGGCAACTCCCACGGCGCCGAGAGCGCCGCGCGCCTCGGCATTCCCCTGCTGCGGGCGGGCTTTCCCCAATACGACACCCTGGGCGGTTATCAAAAGACCTGGATCGGCTACCGGGGCACGCGCCAGACCCTATTCGATCTGGCCAATCTGATGCTGACCCTGGGGAAGGGAGAGATCCACCCCTACCGATCGATCTACGCGCAGAAACCGGAATACCGGGAGGTGACCGCCCATGACCCTGCAACGGCGATTCCGGCTCGTGCGCGACATTGAGGCGGATTGGATGGCATCGGCGCTGAAGGTGGCCTTCGCCACCAGCGACAGGAGACAGGTGGACCAGCACTTCGGCGCCGCCAAGTCCTTTGCCATCTACGCGGTGGACCCGGAGAAGATCGGCTTCGTCGAGGCCAGCGAATTCGGCCAGACCACCATGGACGGCAACGAGGACAAGCTGGCCGCCAAGATCGCGGCCCTGGACGGCTGTGCCGCCGTCTACATCCAGGCGGTGGGCACCTCGGCCATCCGGCAGTTGAAGGAGCGGGGCATTCAACCCATGAAGGTCTCGCCCGGCGCCGAGATCAAGGACCTGCTGGCGGTCCTGCAAACCGAGCTGCGCGAAAGCCCCGCCGGCTGGCTGGCCCAGGCCATCGCCAGGGTCCCAGACCCGACGCGCTTCGACCTCATGGAGGCGGAAGGATGGGAGGAGTGATGCTTCAACCGCAATGATTTGTAGGTTGGGTTAGGCGCGTTCCAGCAGTACCTCTGCAACAGGCAAGGTAAACAGGCGCCGTAACCCAACATTCGGCGCCCAATGTTGGGTTACGGCGGGAATACCGCCTAACCCAACCTACGAATAAGGTCTTTTTCGATAATCGAACTTGAGGAATGAAAAATGAGCGAGACAACAGTGGCAATCGCGGATACGGACCCGGTCCTGGAGACCGAATTCGCCAAGGAGATGGTGCGGCAGATGCGCGCCGTCGATACCTACGGCACCCATGACGCCTGGCCGGTCGCCAAGATCCTGGCCCCCTTCGTGCTGACCCCGGCGAGAAAGCTGGAGATCCCGGTGGTGGGTGACCCCGACGATTTCACTCTGGCGCGGGTCAAGGCCTTCTACAACGGCATCGCCGCCATGATCGAAAAGGAGTGCGGGCTCATGGCCGTACCCCTGCTCAATCTGACCCATGAGGGTTTCGGCCGGGCGCTGATCACCGTCGGCAAGCTGGTGGTGATGGACAAGACCCTGCGCGATGTCCACCGCTTCGGCTTTCCCAGCCTGTCGAAGATGAAGGACGAGGCCGACAAGCTGCTGTCGGTGGCGCTGGAGATCATCGGCCAGCATCCCAAGGTAGCTGGGATGTGATGCGCCGGTGCGATTGAAATGAGGACAGTTCCATGAGTTTTATCACCGGCGTCACCCGTGGTGGCGAACAATACACACCCGCCTTCGTCATGGCGATCAACCAGTCCCATTGCATCGGCTGCGGCCGTTGCTTCAAGGTCTGCCCCCGCGATGTCTTCGACCTGGTCGAGCGCGATGAGGTGGAGGGCCTGGCCGATTTGGCCCTGGACGGGGATGACGATGAGAGCTACGGCGACGACGGCTTCTCGGACGATACCGCCATGGTCATGAGCCTCAAGAATGCCCTGGACTGCATCGGCTGCGGCTCCTGCTCCCGCATCTGCCCGAAGAAGTGTTTCACCCATGAGCCGCAACCGCTGTAGGTCCGCATTCATGCGGACAGCGGCGTCAGAGAAAGACAAGAGGACTTGAATATGCCAAAACCCGAAAAACACGTCTTCGTCTGCGTCCAGAACCGCCCGCCGAGCCATCCCCGTCCCGCCTGCGGGCAGAAGAATTGCGCCGAGGTGGCCGAGGAGTTCTACTGGCATTTGCAGCAACGCCAGTTGGCTGGCAAGGTGCAAGTGACCACCACCGGCTGCCTGGGGCCTTGCAGCGAGGGGCCGAATATCCTGGTCTATCCCGAAGGGGTGATGTACGCCGGGGTCAGGAAGGAGGATGTGGCCGCCATCTTCGACGAGCACCTGGAACAAGACCGGCCGGTGGAACGGTTGCTGATGACGAGGGAGTTTTGGGGCTGAGGGTCTGTGAGATAGGGGTGCAAGGATGCACCGGTTACGGGCCGAAGGATGGAAATGAGGTTTCTCGGATAAATGATACGCAGCGCGTCTTCGACAAGGCGCGCGCCAGGGAGTTGGTGTGTGCGCGCCTGGAAGAGCTGGCGGACCTGGTCAGGCCCTGTCCTGGAGGCCCCACCCCAGCCCTTCACAGCACCCCAAACCGGGTTTTCGGGACCTGAATCACAGGTTCCACCAAATACTTCCCGCTTAATGTGTTCTCCCCCTTTTCTGTCGCTATACTTGAGCATATTTCTGACGACGACCCATGGGACTGATGGCAACTAAACCAGAAACAGCAAATCTGAGCGGATTGGCCCGCCGCCTGATCCAGGAGAGGCTCCTGGCCGAGACGGATGCGCTTGAGGCGACCCTCCAGGCCACGAAGAAGCGAGTACCCCTTGTCACTTATCTGGTGGACAACAAGGTTGTCGATAGCCGCGACATCGCCATTGCCGCCTCCACTGAATACGGGGTTCCGCTTTTTGATCTGGAGGCCATCGACTTTGAAATGCTTCCGGCCGGTCTGGTCGAAGAAAAGCTGATCCGCAAGCACCATGCCTTACCGCTTTTCAAACGGGGCACGAGGCTGTTTCTCGCCGTTTCCGACCCGACCAACCACCATGGCCTGGACGAAATCCGTTTTCACACGGGCCTGGCCACCGACGCTGTCCTCGTCGAAGAAGATAGATTGGTTCAGTGCATCGAGCGGGCGCTCACGGCGAAAGATGCCTCAACGATGCCCGGACTCGCCGATGGCGACTTCGACAACATCGACTTTGGTGATGGCGTCAAGGAAGATGAAGCCAAGGAGGCTGAGGCCGGCATCGACGATGCGCCGGTAGTCCGCTTCGTCAACAAGGTGCTGGTGGATGCCATCAACCTGCGCGCCTCGGACATCCACTTCGAACCCTACGAGAAGACCTATCGCATACGCTTCCGCCAGGACGGCATGCTGAGCGAGATCGCCTCGCCACCGCTCACTATCGCCTCCCGTATGACCTCTCGCCTCAAGGTCATGTCCCGGATGAATATCGCCGAGCGGCGGGTCCCCCAGGATGGTCGTATCAAGTTGAGCCTATCCAAGAACCGCGCCATCGATTTTCGCGTCAATACCTGTCCCACGCTGTACGGCGAGAAGGTGGTGCTCCGTATCCTCGACCCCGCCAGCGCCCAGCTCGGCATCGAGGCACTGGGCTTTGAACCCGCGCAACGTGAGGCGTTTCTTTCCGCCATCAAGAAACCCTACGGGATGATCCTGGTCACCGGACCCACCGGCAGCGGCAAGACCGTTACACTCTACACGGCGCTCAACATGCTCAACACCGCCGAGGTCAACATCTCCACGGCAGAGGACCCGGTGGAAATCCAGGTCGCAGGGATCAATCAGGTCAACGTCAATCCCAAGACCGGCCTGACCTTCGCCGAGGCCTTGAGAGCCTTCCTCCGTCAGGACCCCGACATCATCATGGTCGGCGAAATCCGCGACCTGGAAACCGCCGAGATCGCCGTCAAGGCGGCCCAAACCGGACATCTGGTGCTATCGACCCTGCACACCAACGATGCCCCGCAGACCCTGACCCGTCTGGCCAATATGGGCATACCGCCTTACAACATCGCCTCATCGATCAATCTGATCCTGGCGCAGAGGCTTGCACGCCGCCTCTGCGAACACTGCAAGCAACTCGACGACGTACCTAAGGAAGCCTTGCTGGAAGAAGGCTTTAAGGAGGATGAAGTGGATAAGTTGACCATCTACAGGGCCAAGGGCTGCAACAAATGCAACAAGGGCTACAAGGGGCGGGTCGGCATTTTCCAGGTCATGCCGGTCTCGGATGCCATGGGCCGGATCATCATGGAGGATGGCAACTCCATGCAACTCGCCGACCAGGCGGCCCGCGAGGGCGTCAGTGACCTGCGCCGGTCCGGTCTGGACAAGGTCCGGCTGGGCGTGACCAGCCTCGAAGAGCTTAACCGCGTGACCAGGGATTAACCCATGGCCCAGAAAACCATAAAAAAATCCGCGCCAAAGGCCGAAAAGGCCGATGTTTTCGCTTGGGAAGGTACCGATAAAAAGGGTCACCGCCTCAGTGGAGAAACCCGGTCGGCCAATAGCAACATGGTCAGGGCGGAGTTACGCCGCCAGGGCATCAACCCCCTGAAGATCCGCAAGAAGCTCAAGCCGCTATTGGGCAGGACAAAGCCGATCAAGCCAAAGGATATTGCCGTCTTCAGCCGCCAGATGTCGACCATGATGAAGGCCGGCGTTCCCCTGGTGCAGTCCTTCGAGATCGTGGGCAGGGGGCACGAAAAGCCGCAAATGCAGGAGCTGATCCTCGGCATCAAGGCGGATGTGGAGGGAGGCACCTCCCTGGCCAGCTCCTTGGCCAAACACCCCCTCTATTTCAATGAGCTGTACTGCAACCTGGTGCATGCCGGTGAGCAGGCCGGGGTGCTGGAAACCCTGCTCGACAGAATCGCCACCTATCAGGAGAAGACCGAGTCCATCAAGGGCAAGATCAAGAAGGCGATGTTTTATCCCATCTCAGTGCTTGCGGTAGCGATCATCGTTACGGCGGTCATTCTGATCTTCGTCATACCCCAGTTCAAAACACTCTTTGAAAGTTTTGGCGGTGAGCTGCCCGCCTTCACCCAGATGGTCATCAACCTCTCGGAATTCATTCAGGCGTGGTGGTGGGCCATCTTCGGTTCATTGGCCGCCGGCATCTGGAGCCTGATCAATCTGTGGAAGAGATCGGTCAAGGTGCAGCGCATTGTGGATAGGCTTGTGCTTCAAATCCCTGTTATCGGCATCATTCTGCACAAATCGGCCCTCGCACGCTTTGCCCGCACCCTCTCCACCATGTTCGCCGCCGGCGTCCCCCTCGTCGAGGCGCTGGATTCGGTCGCGGGGGCGGTTGGCAACATCGTTTACGCCGACGCCATCCGGCGGATTCGGGAGGATGTCGCCACGGGTCAATCACTGCAAATCTCCATGAAGCAGTTCCCCCTCTTCCCCAACATGGTGATCCAGATGGTCGCCATCGGTGAGGAGTCGGGCGCCCTGGACAACATGCTGTCCAAGGTCGCCGACTTTTTTGAAGAAGAAGTGGACAACGCCGTCGATGCCATGAGCAGCCTGATGGAACCACTCATAATGGTCGTTCTGGGTGGCCTGGTCGGCAGCTTGATCATTGCGATGTATCTCCCCATCTTCAAAATGGCCTCCGTTGTGTAACGTCATGTCGTTTCTTGAAATCCCGCCACCCTTCCTGTTCATCCTCGTCGGCCTGCTTGGTCTAAGCGTCGGCAGTTTCCTCAACGTGGTCGTTTACCGGCTGCCGGTCATGATGGAGCGAGACTGGCGGTGCCAGTGCCGTGAGATCATGGGTTTGGAAGAGGAAAATGGATCAGCGCCCGCTCAGCCCTTCAACCTGATGACACCTGCTTCGACCTGTCCCCATTGCGGGCACGCTATTCGCTGGTGGGAAAACATTCCCCTTCTCGGATTTCTGCTGCTGCGCGGCCGGTGCTCCGGCTGCCGCAAGCCGATCAGCCCCCGTTATCCTATTGTCGAGGCCATCACAGCCATTCTCTCTTTGATGGTCGTTTGGCAACTGGGGCCAACCCTTCAAGCCGCCGCCCTGCTACCGCTGACCTGGGCCTTGATCGCGCTGACTCTTATCGACATCGATCATCAGCTACTGCCGGATTCCATCACTCAGCCCTTTCTGTGGCTCGGACTGCTGCTTGGCATCCCGGCGATCTTCATCAGCGCTGAGCAGGCCATCCTTGGCGCCACAATCGGTTATCTCTCTCTCTGGAGCTTTTACTGGCTCTTCAAACTGGTCACCGGCAAGGAAGGCATGGGTTATGGAGATTTCAAGCTGCTCACTCTCTTTGGTGCCTGGGCCGGATGGCAGAAAGTATTTACCATTATTCTGCTCTCTTCCCTTGTTGGGGCCTTCATCGGCATCGCGCTGATCGTTTTCAAGGGGCATGACAAGCGCAAGCCCATTCCCTTCGGCCCTTATTTGGCCATTGCCGGCTGGATAGCCCTGCTCTGGGGCGATCGGATTATCGGCGCGTATTTCGCCCTTTCCGGCTTGAGTTAAGGACACCTTGAGATGTTCATCGTCGGACTCACCGGTGGCATAGCCAGCGGCAAATCCACCGTTGCCGCCCTTTTCGAGGCGCGAGGCGTACCCGTCATCGATGCGGACATCGTATCGCGGGAACTGACACGGCCAGGGACCGGCGGCCTTGAGGCCATTGTCGACACCTTCGGTAGCGGAGTTCTTACTGAAACAGGCGAACTGGACCGGCGAGGTCTACGCCGACTGATCTTTGACCACCCGGAATCACGCAAACGGCTGGAGGCCATTCTGCACCCCCGTATCCGGACAGCCATGCTGGAGGCGGCCGCCAGATTCAGCCGGCAACCCTACGTTATGTTCGTCATACCCCTGCTGTTCGAGACCGGCCGCAGGGAGACAATCAACCGTGTCCTGGTCATCGACTGCCCAGAACAGTCGCAGATCGAGAGGCTCGTCTTGCGCGACAGGGTAAGCCCGGATGAGGCCAGCCGGATAATTGCCGCCCAGGCGAGCCGCTGTCAGCGGCTATCCATCGCTGATGATGTCATATTCAATGATGGCGATAGCGCTGCGTTATCTGATGATGTTCAGAAACTCCATCAGGCCTATCTCAGGCTCGCCAAAGGGGCCGGAAACTAAAGCTTTTTTGCAAGAATCTCAAATATATACCAGAATAGGAGATTACTTAACCAGATAGCAAAACCGTGGACAATCCGATCCGTTTCGAGCATCCGTTGAATGAGAGAAGCCGCGTCTTACTCCGGCTGGAGGATGTGTTCACACGCTTCCTCCATTACCTCCCTTCCGAGTCCCGTCAAGATACTCAGGTTGCCATCTCCGTACTCATGGAGGCCGTCAACTTCTTCAACAGGACCGACCTCAAATCCGTTCTGATCAAGGAACTCAAGCGCAACATCACCACCTTTGAGCGCCTCGGGGCACACCCCGGACTGGACTCTGATCGCGTCGCGAATACCCTTCAAAGGCTGGAGGATGCAAGTACCAGTCTGCATAGCCAGTTGCGGCAAATTGCCCTGGATGTGCGTGAGAATGAGTTCTTCAAATCCATCATGCAGCGTAGCGCCATCCCCGGCGGGACCAGCGCATCGGACCTCCCCCACTATCACCTTTGGCTGGAACAACCCGCCGAGGAGAGAGCGCGCCGCCTCAACGCCTGGTTCGAGGAACTGCGCCCCGTCCATAACTCCGTCGAGGTCCTGCTTTTCATCTACCGGGCAAGCGGCGTAGCAACAGAAGAGGTCGCGGAGAACGGCTTTTTCCACTACACCCTCAACGCCACGAGACCCGCCCAGATGGTCAGCCTCGAACTGCACCGGGAGCTTCTCGTTTTCCCCGAGGTCAGCGGAGACTGGCACCGGTTCAATATCCGCTTCCGCCGCTCCGACAAAAACAGCCTGATACCCGTGACTTGCGAAGGCAAACTCCCCTTCAGGCTCAGCATCGCCAACATATGAAACAGGTCCTTTGTCCTACCTGCGGCAAGCGCGTCGCCTGGGACCAAGATTCCCCTTGGCGCCCCTTCTGCAGCGAGCGCTGCAAGCTCATCGACCTGGGTGAATGGTTCGGAGAGAATCGTCGGCTGCCGGTCGAGGAGACAGAGCTGGCGGAGACGGAGGGATGGAACGGACAGGGCGGTGAAGATCAGGAATAGGCCGGGAGTATCCGAATTCCAACCCCTGCCTCACCACAATCCACGAATCCCCGCCACGCCCTGTGCCCCATGGTTCCAGGCCACTTCCGGCGGCAAATGGCCCACGCCCCCCAGTGCATAAACGGGAATAGACACCTCGCCAACCCTCTCGGCAAAGGCATCCCATCCCATCGCCGGGATTTCGGGATGGCTTGGAGTGGGCAAGACCGGCGACAACAGGGCGAAATCGGCGCCGATCCGCTCGGCCTGCGCCAGTTCTTCTCTGTTATGACAGGAAGCCGCCAGATAACCGCAGACATCAGGGGCCGACTTGAGCGCCATCAGATCCCGGCTGGTGAGGTGAAGCCCGGCCTCAACCGCCTTGGGAAGACAAGAAACCATCCTGCTGCTGAGCAGGAGATCGGCCCCGTATTTGGCGCAAAGCCCCAGCGCGGCATCCAGTAGCGGCCCCAGCGGCATCTGTCGCTCGGGCCGCAATTGCACCAGGCGAACCCCCGCTATCAGCGCCGGCTCCAGCCGACGCCGGAATTGCGCGACATCCTGGAGCGTCTCACCGCTGGCGATAAGGTAGCGATCAGGCAGGGTCAAGGCGTTGATGATGGGGCGGTCGGCGGCAGGCATGGGATAGGCGGCCAGATCACCTTTCTCGGCCCATAGCAGGGGTTGCCCCTCCCGTCCTTCCGGGGTGCCGCTCCAGCGGGTGACCCGATGACTGTCCAGCAGCACCGCTTTGTCGCCGTAGTCGTGACGGACCCGGATCAGGGGGCGATGCCCCTCAAGGTCTATCCCCAGTTCCTCATGGATCTCACGGCGCAAGGCCTGTTCGACGGACTCGCCGGGGTCCAGCTTGCCGCCGGGGAACTCCCAGAGCCCCCCCTGATGGACATGATCCGGTCGCCGGGTCAGAAGGACACGACCGTCGCAGTCCTCAATGACCGCGACCGCCACATGGATGGGCATCTTAGCTACGGTATTCCGCGTTGATCTTGACGTAGTCGAAGGAGAAGTCGCAGGTCAGGACCTTTGTCTCCGCCGCGCCACGGCCCAGGGCGATCCTGATCTGGAACTCGGGCCGGTCCATCACGCCCTGGCCCGCCTCTTCGCTATAGCCGGGGTCGCGGCCGCCGTTGCTGACGATGCAGACATCGTCCAGCCAGATCCGGATGCCCTCGACAGCCAGACCGGGGACGGGAGCCCGCCCGACGGCGGCCAGGATGCGCCCCCAATTGGGATCGGAGGCAAACAGGGCCGTCTTCACCAGGGGCGAATGGGCGACGGTATAGGCCACATCCCGCGCCTCGGCCAGGGATGCCGCTTCGGTCACGACCACTTCCACCAGCTTGGTGGCCCCTTCCCCATCGCGAACGATGGTCCGGGCCAGTTCCATGCAGACATCTTCAACAGCGGCGGCGAAGGCGCGGCCTTCCTCGGATTCCAGATCCGCGACCGCCACGCCCGAACGGCCCGAGGCCAGCAAGACACAGGCGTCGTTGGTGGAGGTGTCGCCATCCACGGTGATGGAATTGAAGGAGGGAGCGACGGCCTTTTCCAGACACTGCTGCAACACCGCCTTGGACACCTGGGCATCAGTGGCGAGATAGGCCAGCATGGTGGCCATATCGGGGCGGATCATGCCCGAACCCTTGGCCATCCCGGTGATCGTCACGGCTTTGCCGCCCAGATCGAGCCGGCGGCTGGTCAGTTTGGGGACCGTATCCGTCGTCATGATGGCGCGGGCGGCCTCTTCCCAGCCTTGTTCCGAAAGGCCCGAGATCAGATCCGGCATGGCCGTGGCGAAACGTTCGACAGGGAGGTCCTGACCGATCACCCCGGTGGAAAAAGGCAACACCTGGTTCATGGCGCACCCGGCCGCCGCCGCCAGGAAACGGCAGGTCTCGCGGCTGGCCCGCAGGCCCGTTTCGCCGGTACCCGCATTCGCGTTGCCGGAATTGATCAGGAGATAACGGGGACTGCCCGAAGCCAGATGCTCCCGCGCCACGATGACCGGCGCGGCGCAAAAGGCGTTGGTCGTAAAGACCGCCGCGCAAGTTCCACCCTCGGCGACCTCCATCAGAACGAGGTCATTCCTGTCCTTATAGCGAATCCCCGCCGCATAGGCCGACAAACGCACACCCGCCACGGAAGCCACTTCTCTATGCGCCTGCAACTCCACCGTACTCTCCTACAAAGTATTCAGTCTGATTCCGCTTTGTTCTTTATCGTTCCCAGGCTCCAGCGTGGGAATGCAGCCTGGGACGCTCTGCGTCCCGAATCGCGACGCAGAGTCTGAATCAGCGCATCTTTTAGACAGGGCTTACAGATTTCGTTGGAAGAATCCTGTCCTCTTCATCGTGCAGAGATCGCAGAGCCTACGGGCTTTCGTTGCGATCTATTGCAACTTTCCGCAGCACTGCTTGAATTTCTTGCCCGAACCGCAGGGACAGGGCTCGTTCCGGCCGACCTTGGGTTCGACCCGCTTGAAGGGCTGGTGTTGTTCGGCTTCTTCTTCCGGTTGCTCTACTTCACCGCCGAAGCCCTTGAATTCTTCATGCTTGAACTCGAACTGCTGTGGCCGCTGCTCACGCTCGATCTCTTCCGGGGAACGGATCTCGGCCCGAAGCAGGGTCTTCACCACATCCTGCTTGAGGGTCTCAAGCATCTGGGCAAACATCTCGAATGCCTCTCGCTTGTACTCCTGCTTGGGATTCTTTTGGGCGTAGCCGCGCAGATGAATGCCTTGCCGCAGGTAATCCATGGCGGCCAGATGCTCTTTCCAATGATGGTCCAGAATCTGCAACATGATCGCCTTCTCGATGTAGCGGATCGACTCGGCGCCCAGGCTGCGCTCCTTTTCCAGGTAAAGGGTATCGACCGCCTCGTGAATTCGCTGCCGCAGCGGTTCCTCGTGCAGATCCGGTTCTTCGTCGAGCCACTGCTGAATGGGCAGGCCCAGTGAAAATTCCGACACCAGCGCCTGTTCGAGGCCCGCGATATTCCACATCTCATCGACGCTATGGGGAGGCATATAAGCGCTGATCAGGCTGTCGAGCACATCATGGCGCATGGCCGAGATGGTTTCGGATATGTCGTCCACATCCATGAGTTCGTCGCGCTGCTGGTAGATCACCTTGCGCTGGTCGTTGGCCACGTCGTCGTATTCGAGCAGTTGCTTGCGGATGTCGAAGTTGCGCCCTTCCACCTTGCGCTGGGCGTTTTCGATGGCGCGGGTGACCCAGGGGTGCTCGATGGCCTCGCCCTCTTCCATGCCCAGCTTTTGCATCAGGCCGGCTACCCGCTCCGAGGCGAAGATCCGCATCAGATTATCTTCCAGGGAGAGGTAGAAACGGGTCGAGCCTGCGTCACCTTGGCGGCCGGAACGTCCGCGCAACTGATTGTCGATGCGCCGCGACTCATGCCGCTCGCTGCCGACCACATGGAGCCCGCCCGCCGCCAGTACCTGCCGGTGGCGTTCCTCCCATACAGCCCTGACTCCGGCCTTCGCCGCATCACCGGCCTCTTCGCCCAACGCAGTCAAATCGGCTTCCAGGTTTCCGCCCAGAACAATGTCGGTACCCCGCCCCGCCATATTGGTGGCAATGGTGACCGCCCCCGGCATCCCCGCCAGCGCCACGATGCCGGCCTCCCGCTCATGGTGCTTGGCGTTGAGCACTTCGTGCTTGATCTTGTCCTTTTCCAGCAGAGCTGATACCAGCTCCGAGGCCTCGATGGAGGCCGTGCCCACCAGCACCGGCTGACCTCTTTCGACACAGGCGCGGATATCCTTGACGATGGCGCCGAATTTTTCGCGCTGGGTGAGATAGATCAGATCTCCCATGTCGTTCCTGACCATGGGCCGGTTGGTGGGAATGACCACCACTTCCAGGCCGTAGATCTGCTGGAACTCATAGGCCTCGGTGTCGGCCGTGCCGGTCATGCCGGATAATTTGGCATAGAGGCGGAAAAAGTTTTGGAAGGTGATAGAGGCCAGTGTCTGGTTTTCGTGCTGTATCGGCACCCCTTCCTTGGCCTCCACCGCCTGATGCAGCCCTTCCGACCAGCGCCGGCCCGGCATGGTACGGCCGGTGAACTCATCGACGATGGTCACGGTGCCGTTGCGCACAATGTAATCCACGTCCCGCTGAAAGAGGGCGTGGGCGCGCAGGGCGGCGTTGATATGGTGCATGAGGCTGATATTGCCGCTGTCGTACAGGCTGGCGCCCTCCGGCAGCAGCCCGGCCTCGCCCAGAAGGTCCTCGATCTTCTGGTGCCCGTCCTCGCTCAAATAGACCTGACGCGCCTTTTCGTCCACGGAATAATCGCCCGGCCCGAAGTCTTCCTGGCCGTCTGCATTGGTGGTCTTCTTCTGCCGCACCAGACTTGGGATCAGCTTGTTGATCCGGATGTAGAGATCGGAACTGTCTTCGGCCGGACCCGAAATGATCAGAGGGGTGCGCGCCTCATCGATCAGTATCGAGTCGACCTCGTCGACCACGGCAAAGAAGCGCCCGCGCTGCACCCGCTGCCCGGCCTCGAAGGCCATGTTGTCGCGCAGATAATCGAAACCGAACTCGTTGTTGGTGCCGTAGGTAATGTCCGCGCCGTAGGCCTCGCGCCGCGAAACCGTCCGCAAATGCCGGCTCCCCTGCGTCTCGACCTCATTGGCGGGATCGTAGAGGAAGGAGCTCTCGTCGGGTCCCTGCCCGCCGGATGACTGAATGACGCCGACACTCAGGCCGAGAAAATGGTAGAGACGGCCCATCCACTCCGCATCGCGCTTGGCCAGGTAATCGTTCACCGTCACCACATGCACGCCCTTGCCTGGCAAGGCGTTCAGATAAACCGCCAAGGTAGCCACCAGGGTCTTGCCCTCGCCGGTGCGCATCTCGGCGATCTTGCCCTGATGCAGGACCATGCCGCCGATCATCTGCACATCGAAGTGGCGCATACCCAGGGCGCGAATACCCGCTTCGCGGACTACCGCGAAGGCCTCGGGCAAAAGGGCATCCAGCGTCTCGCCGGCCTCGACCCGCCCCTTGAATTCTGCCGTTTTCTCCCGCAAACCTTCATCGCTGAGGCTTTTTACAAGCGGTTCAAACGCGCCGATCTCTGCGACCGTCTTTTGCATGCGCTTGATGAGGCGCTCGTTTCGGCTACCAAATATTTTCTTGAGAAAATTGCTGACCATCCAGATATCCGCCGGGAGAGTAATTCAGTTTGAAAGCGCGAGCCTGTTGCAGGCTATCGAACCCGCACAAAGACAACCCCTTGCCGCAGACCATCCAGATGATGGCACCCGCGACGAAGGGGCGATGATAGCGCAAAACGGGTCATACCGTGAAAATGCGCGCAGGGAAAAGGTTGCCTGGCGCTGGGCGGGGAAAGCTAATTGTTGGCGCTAAGGTAGTTGATGGGGTTAATCGACTGACCGTCCTTGATCACTTCGAAATGGACGTGGGGTCCCGTGGAGCGGCCGGACGAACCTAGCAGGGCGATGGTCTGCCCCTTGGTCACCGTATCGCCGACCGCGACAAGATTCTTCATGTTGTGGGCATAACGGGTTACATAGCCGTTGCCGTGCCTGATATCCACGACTTGGCCGTAGCCGGTTTTGTCACCGGAATAGACGACAAGACCCGAGGCGACCGTCACGACCTCCGTCCCCGGCCTCCCGTTGAAATCAAGCCCCGCATGCATGGCTTGCCGCCCAGTAAACGGGTCGAAGCGAACGCCAAAGCGAGAGGTTATCCATCCCCGCTTGACCGGCTTGCCGGAAGGCTGCACTTCAAGCTGGAGCTTGCGATTCATCAGCATCGCCTCCAGCAGATCGAGCTTCCACTCGCGATCTTCCAGGGTGGCCGTCAAGGCGTCCAACTCCTGGATCAGGTCCGAGGCCTTCGCCGGTTCATCGGTTCCAACCCCCTCAAGCCCGCCCATGGGGGGAACCTGGGAAAAATCGAATTCATCCTGATCCAGTTTCCCTAGCTGGGTAAGCCTTTCACCCAAGGCATCCAGGCGCATGACATGGGCCTGTAGGTTCCCCAGCCGCAGGGCGAGGGCATCCAGATGAAACTCTGCCCTTTCCTTGAACTGGGAAAAATTGTCCCGCTGGCCCTTCAGAACATCGTTCAGATCCGAGTAGCTCGCCATGCCGCTTTCCCTTGCATCCGCCATGGCAAAACGATACCCAACCCATCCCCCGGCGGCGAGAAACAGCACGGAGAAGAGTACCAAGCCGGAGACGATCATCGTCAGACCGACCTCGACACTGCCCCATTTCTTGCAATGCTGCGATAAAAATATAATGTTCATCGATAGCTCACTCGATGTTATTTTGACGATTTCGCCATAAAGATGCCGACGAAACCCCTATACCACCCCATCAGCCGCTTCATGCGTTCGGATAAATCGCTGGAATCCCTTGCCATCCAGTCCCGCCAAAACGATGAGCTTCTCATCGCCGTGCGCTCGCGGCTTCCGGACCCGCTCTGCGATCACTGCCTTGCAGCGGTGCTGGCGGACAACATCCTCACCCTTTTCGTCGACTCACCGGCCTGGACCGCGCGAGCCCGATTCCTCAAGGAACCGCTACAGCAAGACTTACAGCCGCTCGGCATCTCCTTTGCCCAGTTGAAAATCAAAATCCTGCCACCTTCAAACCCGAAAAAGGCCCCGCGCCACCCCTGCCCTGGGATCTCGCCAGAGAATGCGACTCTTCTGAGTCAGAGCGCCCTCGGTATCGAGGAGCCCCAGCTTCGCCAGTCATTACTGCGGCTGGCATCCCACATAAAGAAATAAAACCTTGGATCAGCCCGCTTGTGCCGGCTGCAAGAAAGAAATAGGCAGAGCCTCCCCATCCTCGAACGTCACCTCTTCCCAGGACTCCTTCTCGGAAAGCAGGCGCTTCAGCAACCTGTTATTCAGCTCATGGCCGGACTTATGACCGGTGAAGGCACCGATCAGGCTATAGCCGAGCAGGTAGAGGTCGCCGATGGCATCGAGGATCTTGTGCTTGACGAATTCGTCCTCGTAACGCAGACCATCGTCGTTCAGCACACGGTAATCGTCCACCACGATGGCGTTTTCCAGGCTGCCGCCGAGCGCCAGATCACGCTGGCGCAGGGCCTCGACATCCTTCAGGAAACCAAAGGTGCGGGCACGGCTCACCTCCTTGACGAAGGAGGTGGAGGAGAAGTCGATGGAGGCGTATTTGCTGCGTTCGGATATGGCGGGATGATCAAAGTCGATGGCGAAGGAGACCTTGAATCCGTCAAAGGGTTCGAAGGAGGCGCGCTTGTCGCCATCCTCCACCGTCACAGGGCGTTTGATCCGGATGTACTTCTTGGGGGCATTCTGTTCTTCGATGCCCGCCGACTGGATCAGGAAGACAAAGGGCCCCGCGCTGCCATCCATGATCGGAACCTCGGGGGCGCTGACGTCCACGTAGGCGTTGTCGATTCCCAGGCCCGCCAGGGCGGACAACAGATGTTCGACCGTGGAGACGCGGACCCCGTCCTGGATCAGGGTGGTGGATAGACGGGTATCCCCAACCCTATCCGCCGTCGCCTTGATCTCGACCGGTTCCGGAAGGTCCGTTCGCGTGAAGACTATCCCCGTGTTGGGGGCCGCCGGCCGCAATGTCAAATAAACCTTATCCCCTGTATGTAGCCCGACGCCCGTGGCGCGTATGACGTTCTTCAACGTTCGTTGCCTGATCATGGCGGTTGCTACCCCGTCTTTTTAGCCGTGTTTTCGAGTGCCCCGATGGTAACACAGCGCTCCCTATCCGCCAAAAATCTATTTCTAGGTGCCAAAAATGTGGCGAGGTTCAAAGATACATCCATACCCATCGGCTATCAGTCCGCCTGTCTCCGTAGAAAGGCGGGGATATCCAGGTAATCCATGTCGCCGTTTTGCGGCTGATTCAGATCCGCGTGTTGCTTGAGCCGCTCGACCGTCGGCTTTTCCAGCTCGCGGTAACTCGATCCCCGCTCGGCCGCCGGAGCTTCCTTGCTCTGTGAGGGTTTCGACAGGGTACGCACGGGATATACCTTCTTCTCCACCGGCTTCGGCTCCGCCACCGGGGCGATTTTCTGTTGCACACCGAGGCCCGTAGCCACAACCGTCACCCTCATCTGGTCCTGCATATCGGGGTCGATCGCGGTCCCCATGACGATAACCGCATCGTCGCAGGCGAATTCACGGACGATGTTGCCCACCTCGTCGAACTCGCCGATGGTGAGATCGAGCCCGGCGGTGATATTGACCAGAATCCCCCGCGCTCCCGACAAATTGACATCTTCCAGCAAGGGGCTGTTGATGGCCTTTTCCGCCGCTTCCTGCGCGCGATTCGAGCCAGCCGCGACACCGGACCCCATCATGGCTTGCCCCATCTCGGACATCACCGTGCGAACATCCGCGAAATCGACGTTGATCAGCCCCGGCCGGGTGATCAATTCCGCGATCCCCTGAACCGCGCCGAGCAGCACATCGTTGGCGGCCTTGAAGGCCGTCAGCAGGGAGACATCCCGCCCGAGCACGGGTAGCAGCTTATCGTTGGGAATGGTGATCAACGAGTCCACATGCCTGCTCAGCTCCTGTATACCCTCCGCGGCGACGCGCGCACGCTTGGGCCCCTCGAAAGGGAAGGGCCGGGTCACCACGGCCACCGTTAGAATCCCCATCTCACGGGCGATCTCGGCCACCACGGGGGCGGCTCCGGTACCTGTGCCGCCACCCATGCCGGCCGTGATGAAGATCATGTCGGCGCCATCGATGGCCTCCGCGATCCTCTCCTTGTCCTCTATAGCCGCTTCCCGGCCTTTACCGGGGTCAGCCCCGGCCCCCAGCCCCTTGGTGATGGAAGAGCCCAGTTGTAATACGGTTCTGACCTTACTGCCCTTCAAGGCCTGCGCATCGGTGTTCGCGCAAATGAAGTCCACACCCTCGATGTTGGCGTTCAGCATGTGATTGACGGCATTGTTGCCGCCGCCGCCGACGCCGATCACCTTGATTACCGCGTTCTGCGGATCGACATCCACCAATTCAAATTTACTCATCATTGTATCTCCTCAATGCTTCCTGGCCGCACAACGGACAAGCCCTCAAAAGTTCCCCTGAAACCAATCTCTCATGCGGTTCCAAACCGCCTTCACGCTACTGCCTCCACCCGCCTCCTGCATCTGGGCGGCACGATTCCTGTAGCCAAACTGGAGCAGACCCACGCCCGTGGCGTAGATCGGATTCCGCACCACATCCGCCAAACCGGTCACCCCCTGGGGAATGCCCAGGCGCACCGGCATATGAAAGACCTCTTCCGCCAGATCGATCAGACCCTCGATCTTCGCGCTGCCACCGGTCAACACCACCCCGCCCGCGATCAGCTCTTCGTATCCGCTGCGGCGCAACTCCGCCTGCACCAAGGTCAGCAGCTCGTCGTACCGGGGCTCGACCACTTCCGCCAGAGTCTGCCGGTTGAGCCTGCGCGGAGACCTGTCCCCGATGCTGGGCACCTCAATGGTCTCGCTACTGCTTGCCAGTTGCCTCAAGGCACAGGCGTAGCGGATCTTGATCTCCTCGGCATGCTGGGTCGGCGTGCGCAAGGCCACGGCAATATCGTTGGTGACCTGATCCCCGGCGATGGGGATCACCGAGGTATGGCGGATCGCCCCCCCCGTAAAGATGGCGATATCCGTGGTGCCGCCGCCGATATCCACCAGACAGACCCCCAGCTCCCGCTCATCCTCGCTCAGCACGGCATAACTCGAAGCAAGCTGTTCCAGCACCAGATCGTCCACCTCCAGCCCGCAACGCTTGACGCACTTATAGATGTTCTGCGCCGCGCTGACCGCGCCCGTCACCAGATGGACCCTTGCCTCCAGACGGACCCCGGACATCCCGATGGGATGCCGGATGCCGTCCTGGTGATCGATGATGAATTCCTGCGGCAGGGTATGCAGGATCTTCTGATCCGCCGGAATGGCCACCGCCCTCGCCGCCTCGATCACCCGATCCACATCCTGCTGCGTCACTTCGCGATCCCTGATCGCCACGATGCCGTGGGAATCCATGCTGCGGATATGGCTGCCGGCGATCCCCGCATGCACACTGTGTATCTCGCAGCCGGCCATCAGTTCCGCCTCCTCGACGGCCCGCTGGATCGACTGCTCGGTCGATTCGATATTGACCACCACGCCACGCTTCAGGCCGTGAGACGGATGCGAACCGATGCCGATGATGTCGATCTCCCCGTCTTCCCTCACCTCGCCCACGATCGCCACCACCTTGGAGGTGCCGATGTCGAGCCCGACGATGAGATTCTTGTCGCCTTTCTTGGTCATCTTTGATCACCGAATTAGGAGGATCACCGAATTAAGAGAAATTGGAGACAGTGGTCTGCCCCCAGTTTATTGAAACCCTCTCTTCCACTCTTTCCGCCCACTTCACCGCCATGCCGTTGGAGTACCTCATATCGGCCGACTCCATCTTCTGGTCACGCTCCTTTGTCAGCAGCGGATAGGCTTTGACAAAGCGCTCAAGTCTCTTCTGGAAGTCGCCGACGCCCAACTGCACGACGACCCCGCCATCGGTCCGCAGGCTCCATGCCCGCCGCTCGCTCAACTCGATCCGCACCACCTTCATACCCAGGGATTCCAATACCCTGCCGGCATAACGATAGCGCTCGACCACCTCTTGCCCGCTTCCCTCGGGCCCCGCCAGATAGGGAAGATCCAAGGACATATCCGGCTCGCCGGGGACAAAGACCTCCCCCCTGGGATTTACCAGACTCTTTTCACCCCAGCGGGCGAAGGGCGTCTGCTCCACCACCAGGATATGCAGGCTGTCCGGCCACGCCCTTCTGACACTCGCCTTGGCGACCCAGGGCAGGGATTCCGCTGCCTGCTTGACCGCCCGCACATCCACCGTGAAAAAACCCCCACGGCTCACATCAGCCACCGCCCGTTCCAAATCGGCTCGCTTCAGGTATCTCAACTCGCCCTCGATCTTCGCCACCCGCAAAGGGGTAACGGCCGGATCGGCCACCCACTTGCCAACCCAGGCCAGGACCGAGACCGTGACCGCCAGGGCAAGCAGCCCCCCAAGGGCGGACCTCTTCCCCTGCTGCGATTGGGTCATAGGGTCTCAGCCAGGATGCGCCAGACCAGTTCTTCAAATTCGATCCCTGCCTGACGAGCCGCCATGGGGACCAGGCTATGGTCCGTCATGCCCGGCGCCGTGTTGATCTCCAGCAGCCAGGGCCGTCCTTCTCCATCCGTCATCAGATCCACGCGGCCCCAGCCGGCCGCGCCCACCGTATCGAAGGCCCGCAGGGCCAATTCGGCGTACCGCTGCTCCGTCGCCTCATCCAGGCCGCAGGGACAGTGGTAGCGAGTGGAATTCGACAGGTACTTGGCCTGGTAGTCATAAAAACTGTTCGGCGTCTCCAGCTTGATCAGGGGCAGGGACCGGCCAGCCAGCACCGCCGCCGTGAACTCCCCGCCCGTGATCCACTGCTCCGCCAGCACCAGCCCGTCGAAGCGGCTCGCCTCCTCCCAGGCCTTTCTCAGGCCGCCCGCGTCCTCCACCTTGCTCATGCCGATACTCGAACCCTCGTGGGCCGGCTTGATCATGAGCGGAAAGCCCAGGGCCTTGGCCCTTTCCAGATCCGCCTCGGACCGGATCACCGTGAAATCGGGGGTCGGCAGGCCCGCCCCCTTCCAGATCAGCTTGCAACGGTATTTGTCCATCCCCAGGGCCGAGGCCATGACCCCGCTGCCCGTGTAGGGCAGGCCCATCACCTCCAGGGCGCCCTGGATCACGCCATCCTCGCCGCCCCGCCCGTGCAGGGCGATGAAGGCGCGGGCGAAACCCTGCTCCTTGAGGCGGAAGACCGCCTGCTCGGAATCCACATCGACCAGATGGGCGTCGATCCCCTTGCGCTTCAGGCCCTGGTACACCGCGTCGCCACTCTTGAGGGAGACCGGCCGCTCCGCCGACCAGCCGCCGTAGAGCACCGCCACCTTGCCGAAATCCGCTGCTGTCGCTCTCATTTCTTTCATTCCGAACCCCTTTCTAAACCGCAAAGTTTGTAGGATGCGGTGAGGAACGAACCGCATCGGTCGAGTCGCGAGCGGTGCGGTTCGCTCCCGCTCACCGGCACCCTACGACTCAAGCCTCAGGCCTTTCATCTCCTGCGGAAGCCGTTGGAAGGCCCCGCCGATGTCGCCGGCCCCCGCCATCAGGACCACGTCGCCATCGCGCAATATCCCGTTCAACACCTCCGGCAGTTCGGCCAGGGGATCGACGAAGACCGGGTCGATCTGGCCCCGTGCGCGGATGGCGCGGATCAGGCTGCGCCCGTCGGCCCCGGCGATGGGGGCCTCGCCCGCCGGATAGACCTCGCACAGGGCCAGGAGGTCGCATTTGGACAGAACCTTGACGAAGTCGTCGAACTGCTCCTGGGTCCGGCTGTAGCGATGGGGCTGAAACACCAGCACCAGGCGCCGCTCGGGCCAACTGGCGCGGGCCGCCTCCATGGTCGCCTCCAGCTCGCGGGGGTGATGGGCGTAGTCGTCGATCAGGGTCACATGGCCCAGCCCCAGGTCGCACTCGGCGATGTTGAAGCGCCGACCGATGCCCTGGAAATTGCCCAGCCCGCGCAGAATGGCCGCGTCCCCCACCCCGATCAGGCGGGCAATGGAGATGGCCGCCAGGGCATTGAGCACGTTGTGGCGTCCCGGCAGATTCAGCGCCACTTCCAGGTCCTCGTGGCCCTGCTGGCGGACGGTAAAATAGTTCTTCAACCCCTGCTGACGAATATCCACCGCCCGCACCTCGGCGTCCTCCGCCGTGCCGTAGGTCAGCACGGGACGGGAGACCTCGGGCAGCAGGCCGCGCGTGTTCTCGTCGTCGATGCAGAGCACGGCGCAGCCATAGAAGGGCAAGTGGTGCAGAAACTCCAGGAAGGTCTCCCGCAGCTTCTCGAATTCGTTGCCGTAGGTGACCATGTGGTCGCGGTCCACGTTGGTGACCACCGCCAGCATGGGTTGCAGGTAGAGGAAGGAGGCGTCGCTCTCGTCGGCCTCGGCCACCAGGTATTCGCTCTCGCCCAGCTTGGCGTTGCTGCCGGCGCTGTTGAGCTTGCCGCCGATGACGAAGGTGGGGTCCAGCCCCTCCTCGGTCAGGATCATGGTCACCAGGCTGGTGGTGGTGGTCTTGCCGTGGGTCCCGGCGATGGCGATGCCGAAGCGGAAGCGCATCAGCTCGGCCAGCATCTCTGCGCGGCGGACCACGGGGATGCGGCGCTGCCGGGCCTCGGCCACCTCGGGATTGGCCTCGTTGATGGCGCTCGACACCACCACCACATCGCTGCCCTCGATATTGGCGCCGCTGTGGCCGATGTGGACACTAATGCCGACCTGTTCCAGACGGCGGGTGTTGTTGCCCTCCTTGGCATCGGAGCCGGAGACCCTGTAGCCCAAATTCGCCATGACCTCGGCAATACCGCTCATCCCCACCCCGCCGATACCGACGAAATGGATATGGCGCACCCGGCTCCGAATCCAGCTCTGTTCAACGTTTTTCTTCATCCGAAAGACCTCAATTCAACCGCAAAGGACGCAAAGAACACGAAGGAATGCCGTGGGTTACCTCTTTCAGAACTTTCGCCTTCCGGGTAAGAGACAACACATAGAAAACCATCAGTATCTCTTTGCGTTCCTTTGCGCTCTTTGCGGTTAAATGCGGTATTAAAGTTCATGCGCCATCATCTCCTCGCAGACATCCGCCACTTGGCTGTCCGCATTGGTTATTCCAAGTCCCCGCGCCGCGCTCGCCATGGCGAGCAGCCGGCCCCGGTCGGACAAGATCGTTTTAAGTTCAGCGCCCAGCCCCTCCGGGGTCATGGCCTGCTGGGGCATCAATATCGCTGCACCCCGGTCTGACAGATAGCGCGCGTTCCGGGTCTGATGGTCGTCCACCGCGAAGGGATAAGGGACCAGGATCGCGGCCACCCCGGCGGCGGCAAGCTCCGACACGGTCAGGGCGCCGGCCCGGCAGACCACCAGATCGGCCCAGGCATAGGCCTCGGCCATGTCGCCGATGAACTCGCTCAGCTGGCCCTCGACCCCGGCGGCCCGGTAGTTGGCCTGGGTCTGTTCCAGCTTGCCCCGGCCCGTCTGGTGCCGGACCTCGATCGCCAGACTGCTTTTCGCCACGGCCTGGGGCACCTGCTCGTTCAATACCTGCGCTCCCAGGGAGCCGCCGATGACCAGCAGCCGCGGCGGCCCGTCCCTGCCCGCCAGGCGCAGTTCCGGCACCGGCAGGGCGGAGATCTCGGCCCGGACCGGATTGCCCAGGGCCAGGGCGCCCTTGCCCGGCGCGAAGCTGCCGGGGAATGCCTCCACTACCCGGTCGGCGATCCCGGCCAGCCACTGATTGGCCATGCCCGGAACGGCATTCTGTTCGTGGATCACCAGGGGCACGCCCAGCAGGCGCGCCATCAGGCCGCCCGGCCCGGTGACGAATCCGCCCATGCCCAGGGCCACGCCGGGCCGGCGCCTGCGGATGATCCGCGCCGCCTGCCAGGCCGAGCGGAGCAACTGGAAGGGGGCCGTCAACAGCCGCATGAGTCCGTTGCCGCGCAACCCCTGCATAGAGATGAACTCCATCTCGATCCCGGCGGGCGGCACCAGCCGGTTCTCCATGCCGTTCGGCGTACCGAGCCAGAAGACCTCATGGCCCCGCTTGCGCAATTCCTGGGCCACGGCCAGGCCGGGGAAGACGTGCCCGCCGGTGCCGGCCGCCATGATCATTACGCTGGAGCCCATGCGGGTTCCTCCTCTTGGGGGGTATGGTTCTCCCGGTCTATCCGCAGCAGGATCGCGACCATCAGACAGGCCACGAAGATGCTGTTGCTGCCGTAGCTCATGAACGGCAGGGTCAAGCCCTTGGTGGGCAAGAGGCCGATGTTCACCCCGATATTGATGGCCGCCTGCAGGGCGACGCAGAGGGCAAAGCCATAGGCCACATAGGCCGCGAAACGCTTACCCCTGTTCTCCGCCGCCTCGCCGATGGCGAAGGCGCGCCAGGTGATGAGTCCATAGAGGCTGAAGACGGTCAACACCCCCAGGAGCCCGAGTTCCTCGCCGATCACCGCCATCAGAAAATCCGTGTGGGCCTCGGGCAGATAAAACAGTTTCTGGATTCCAGCGCCCAGCCCGACCCCGGTCCACTCGCCCCGGCCGAAGGCAATCAGGGCCTGGGTCAACTGGAAGCCCTTGTCCAGGGGATCGGCCCAGGGGTCCATGAAGGAAGTCACCCGGCTCAACCGGTAGGGTTCCAGCCAGACCAGGATCAGGGCCACCATACCGGCCAGGGTCAGCAGCAGGCCGTACTGCCAAAGCGGCACCCCGCCCAGAAACAGCATGCCCAGCACCGTCGCCACGATCACCACGGCGGTGCCGAAGTCGGGTTCCAGCAGGATCAGCCCGGCGGCAAAGAGCACCAGGAGCATGGGCTTGAGGAAACCCCAGAAGCTGTGGGCCACCTCGTCCTGGCGCCTCACCAGATATCCGGCGATGAAGACAACCACGAACAGCTTCATGAATTCGGAACTCTGCAAACTGAACGGACCCAGGGGTATCCAGCGCGTGGCGCCGTTCACCGTCTTGCCCAGACCGGGAATCAACACCAAGGCCAGCAGCACCAGACCCAGGACATAGAGCTGAAAGCCGAGGCCCTCCCAACGGCCGGGAGAGACCCGGAAAATAGCCAAGGATGCGGCGGCGGCCAGCAGTATCGCCAGCATATGCCTATTCAGGAAATAGAAGGGGGCATCGGTCACCTTATGGAAAGATGAGGACCCCACCATGACCGCCCCAAGCCCCAGCAACCCCGCCACCGCGAAGGCCAGCGTATAGTCGAAGCGAGGCAGGAACCTGATTCCGCCTGTGGTCGCCTGGGGCCGGACAGCCGTATTCATTTGCAGAAGTCCTTGACGGCCTTGCAAAAGACATCGCCGCGATGCATGTAATTGTTGAACATGTCGAAGCTGGCGCAGGCCGGGGATAGCAGCACCGCGTCGCCCGGCCGGGCCTGACCGGCCGCCATGGCCACCGCCTCGGCCATGTCCCGCGCCTTCACCATCGGGACCCGGCCCCTCAGGGCGACCTCGATCATGGGTGCGTCGCGCCCGATCAATACCAGGGCGCGGGCCGTGCGCGCCGCGACCGGGGCCAACTCGCTAAAATCCGCCCCCTTGCAATCGCCGCCCGCGATCAGCACCACCCGGCCATCGCTGTCGCCGGAGACCAGCCCGTCCAGGGCCGCCGCCGTGGCACCCACATTGGTCCCCTTGGAATCGTTGTACCAGCGCACGCCCTGGTGTTCCGCCACAAGTTGCGTCCGGTGGGCCAATCCCCGGAACTGCCTCAGTACAGTCCATTGGCTTTGGTCGTCGATGCCCAGCACATCGGCCATGGCGATCGCGGCCAGGGCGTTGGCCAGATTGTGGCGCCCAGGGATCAGCAACTCACTTGCGGCAAGGAAGGGTTCGTCACCCCGGTAGAGCCAGGGCTTGCCGTCGCGCTTTTTGAGTCCGTATTGATTGCCCGTGGGCTCGTTCAGGGTGAAGACCCTGTCCTCTTCCCGGACCTCGGCCATAGCCATGACCGCCGAGTCGTCGCCGTTGAAGACCCGGTTCTCGGCCTTCCGGTAAATACGGGCCTTCGAATCCATGTAGGCGTCCAGATCGGCGTAGCGGTCCATGTGGTCCGGTGAGATGTTCAATACCGTGGCGACGCAGGGGCTCAGGGAATCGGTCGTATCCAACTGGAAGCTGGAGAGCTCCAGCACATAGAGCTCGGCCCCCTTGCCCAGCAGATCCAGGGCCGGTTCCCCCAGATTGCCGCCAACCCCGGCCTGGATACCCTCTTCCCGCAGGATCTCCCCCAGCAATGTGGTGACGGTGCTCTTGCCGTTCGATCCGGTGATGGCCGCCACCGGCGCATCCGCGTAGCGGGCGAAAAGTTCTATATCGCCCATCACCGGCTTGCCCTGCTGGATGGCCTCGGCCACGATCCTTTCAGACAGAGGAACGCCGGGGCTGACCACCAGACTATCCGCCGAATGCACCGCCGGATGATTGAAATGGCCCAGGAACAGGGGCAGTTCGGGCAGCTCCTCGCGCACGGCATCCAGTCCCGGCGGCTTCTCGCGGCTGTCGATGACCGCCACCTCGAACCCTTGCTTCAGCAGGAAACGGGCGCAGGAAAGCCCGGTCTTGCCGAGACCCACTACCAGCACCTTGCCCGCCAGGGGCAGAGAAGCAAAATGTCCCGATGTTTTCACCAGACTGTCCATCCTAAAAACCTCTTTTCAACCGCAAAGGACGCAAAGAACGCTAAGGAAACCCATCCGATGCCTTTGTTCGGCGCATCCATGCGCCTCACCCCTCCGGGGCTGGCGCGAAAATCCGCTCCCGATGGTTTTTTGTCTGTGCTCCCACCTTCCTGGTCAGGAGCGGAACCTAGGCAAGCCAATGAATTTCTTTGCGTTTCTTTGCGCTCATTGCGGTTAGATGAGGAAATCAGGTTCATTTCAACGGATCTTCAAGCTCGAAAGACCGACCAGCACCAGGATCACCGTGATGATCCAGAACCGCACGATCACCTTGGGCTCCGGCCAACCCTTTAATTCGTAATGGTGGTGGATGGGCGCCATGCGGAAGATGCGGCGCCCCGTCATCTTGAATGAGGCCACCTGGAGGATCACCGACACCGTTTCCAGCACGAAGATCCCGCCCATGATGAAGAGCACCAGCTCCTGGCGCACCGTCACCGCGATGGTCCCCAGGGCTGCGCCCAGGGCAAGCGCCCCCACGTCCCCCATGAAGACCTGGGCCGGATAGGTGTTGAACCAGAGGAAGCCCATGCCGGCCCCCACCAGGGCGCCACAGATGATGGTCACCTCCCCCACCCCCGGCAGGTGCGGGATCAAGAGGTAGCTGGCGAAATTGGCGTGACCGGCGGAATAGGCGAAAACCGCCAGGGCGCCCGCCACCAGCACGGTCGGCATGATGGCCAGCCCATCCAGGCCGTCGGTCAGGTTGACCGCGTTGCTGGTCCCGACGATGACGAAATAGGTGAAAAGAATGGACAGGACCCCCAGGTCGATCGCCACTCCCTTGGTGAAGGGGATCAGGAGCTGGGTCTCCGCGGGGCCGCTGGCCGTGAAGTAGAGCCAGAGGGCGGCGCCCAGACCGGCCACCGACTGCCAGAAGTATTTGTAACGGGCGATCAGGCCCTTGGGGTCTTTACGCACCAGTTTGATGTAGTCGTCGGCGAAGCCGATGAGGCCGAACACCAGTGTCGTGATCAGGACCACCCAGACATAGCGGCTGCTCAGATCGGCCCAGAGCAGGGTGGCAACCCCCACCGCCACCAGGATCAGGGCGCCGCCCATGGTCGGCGTCCCCGCCTTCGAAAAATGGGATTGCGGACCGTCGTCGCGCACCACCTGGCCGATCTGATGCCGCGCCAGCCGCTCGATCATCTTCGGCCCCACCACGAAGGAGATGACCAGCGCCGTCAGGGTGGCCAGGATCGCCCGCAGGGTGATGTACTGGAAGACCCGGAAAAAGCCTTCGTAATTCGCCAGATAGTCCGCCAATTCAAGCAACATGAAGCTTTACCTAATTAACCCTAAAAATTTGATCATTCCCACGCTCCGGCGTGGGAATGCATCCCTGGACGCTCCAGCGTCCAGGAATCCGCTTATACCGCCGCTGTCCGGCAACCCGCGACGCTGGAGCGTCGCTGGCGGCATTCCCACGCGGAGCGTGGGAACGATTAATAAATTCTTAAACCAAAGCCGCCACGACCCTATCCATGGCCGAGGAACGCGACCCCTTCACCAATACGCTGGCCTCTGTATTCAGCTCCGCCCGCAGCCTCTCAATCAGCGTCTCCTGGGAGGGGAAGTGGACGCCGCCCTCGCCGAAGCCTTCCACCGTCCGGGCGCTGAGTGCGCCGACGGCATAGAGACGGTCGATACCCGCACCCTTGGCCGCAACCCCCAGTTCCTGATGAAGCTCCGCCGCCCTGGGACCCAGTTCCGCCAGATCGCCCAGCACCAGATAGCGCCTGCCCGGCGCGTGACGCAGCACCTCCATGGCCGCCTCCACCGAATCGGGGTTGGCATTGTAGCTGTCGTCGATCAGGAAGAAGCCCCGTTGATACTTGACCTGGAGCCGCCCTTTCACGGGTTCCAGACTGGCCAGCCCCCGCCGGATGGTTTCGATCCCCAGGCCCAGTGCCTGGCAGGTGGCAATAGCCGCCAGGGCATTCATCCGGTTGTGCTCGCCCGCCAGTTTGATCTCCACCTCGAAGGCCCCCGCCGGGGTCTCCACGGGGAAGCGGTTGACGAAGCCCTGCTTTGTCCAAAGGGTCCCGCCCGTCTGGGCGGGACTGCGCACCTCGGCCTGGACTGAGTGGCCGAACCCCAGACGCCGCTTCCCCTCGGACAGTTCCCGCCAGAGTCCCGCCCAGGGGCTGTCGGCGTTGTAGACGAAGCAGCCGTCCGGTTTCAGGCCAGAGACGATCTCTCCCTTGGCGCGCGCCACACCTTCGGGGCTGCCGAAACCTTCCAGGTGGGCGCGCCCGGCGTTGTTGAGCACGGCCACATCGGGCCGGGCAATGGCACTGAGATAGGCGATCTCGCCCGGATGGTTGGCGCCCAGCTCGACCACGGCGGTCCCCTCGCCCTGCAACCGCAGCAGGGTCAAAGGCAGGCCGATGTCATTGTTCAAATTACCCTCGGTCGCCAGCAGGCCAGCGCCCTCCTGCCCCAGGATGGCCCGCAGCATCTCCTTCAGGGTCGTCTTGCCGTTGCTGCCGGTGACCGCGATCAGGCGGGGATCGGCGCGATCGCGCCAGACCGCCGCCAAGCGGCCCAGGGCCAGGCGCGTGTCGTCCACGATCAACTGAGGAATCGCGACGGGAGACTCCTGCTCCACCATAACGGCAACGGCACCGGCCGAGGCCACCTGCCCCAGGTAGTCATGGCCGTCGAAGCGGTCGCCGCGCAGGGCCACGAACAACGGCGAGCCCTCCAACTTGCGGCTATCGGTGGAGACGGCGGAAAAGGACACATCGTCCCCGGCCCACCGGCCCCCGATCGCCTCCGCCACCTCGCTCAATCGCATGCTTATCACGTCAATGCCTTTGAAAATCAAAATATGTAGCCTGGGTTACGGCGCGCCCCAAGAAGATGAAAAGGGGGTGGGTCGGCCTTCAGGCCGTCCATCGGCGCCGCCGTCGGCCTGAAGGCCGACCTACAAAGTTACAAAGCCAACAACCTCTCCACCTCGGCCCTATCGCTGAAGACCCTTATCTGGTCCCCGATCTGCTGGGTCGTTTCGTGGCCCTTGCCGCAGACGACGACGATGTCGCCCGGCCGGGCCTCTTCCAGCGCCCTGACGATGGCCTGGGAGCGGTCGCGCTCGACCAGAACCGCAGAGGGGTCTCTTATCCCCACCATGATTTCTTCGATGATCCGGTCACCGTCTTCATTACGCGGGTTGTCGTCGGTCAGAACCACCCAATCCGCCCGGCTTTCGGCCGCCGATCCCATCAAGGGACGCTTGCCCCGGTCCCGGTCGCCGCCGCAGCCGAAGACGCAAAAGAGCTGGCCGGCGCAATGTTCCCGCAGCGCAAGAAGCACCTTCTCCAGGGCATCCGGGGTATGGGCGTAATCCACCACCACCAGCGGCCCGTTGCCACCGCCGAAGGACTCCATCCGGCCCGGCACCACCGGCACACCGGCCAGGGCGCGGACGGCCCGGTCGAAATCCATGCCCTCCTCCACCAGCACGGCCAGCACCGCCAGCAGATTGGAGGCGTTGAAGCGGCCCATCCAGCGGCTCTCGATCAGACCCGACGAGCCGTCCATTATCGCACTGATGCGCAGGCCTTCCGGCGCCGTTTCCACCGAGGCCGCCCTGATCAGCCGGCCGGCCTTGCCTTCCATGTCCGTCGCCGCGCCCATGCCATAAACCGTCAGACGGGTCTCGGGCCGCAACCCCGCCTGCATGAGCAGGGACGCGGGATCATCGCCGTTGAGGATGGCGCCGCCCAGCCCCGGCATGGCGAAGAGCCGCGCCTTGGCCGCCCCGTAGGAGGCCATGTCCCCGTGATAATCCAGGTGGTCCTGGGTCAGGTTGGTAAAGACCGCCGTATCGAACCGGACCCCTTCCACCCGGCCCTGATCCAGGGCGTGGGAAGAGACCTCCATGGCCACCGCCTCGGCGCCTTGATCCCGGAACCGGGCCAGGAGCCGCTGTAACTCGATGGCATCCGGCGTGGTATGGGTGGCCGTTTCCAGTTCATCTGGAAAACCATTGCCCAGGGTCCCGATGATGGCCGTCTTCCGCAAAGAGCCAAGGGCGTGTGCCACCGCATGGGTGATGCTGGTCTTGCCGTTGGTCCCCGTCACCCCGATCATCCGGAGTGACTGGCTCGGGTGGCCGAAGAAGGCCGATGCCAGCGCGCTGGCCTTCATGCCCAGCCCTTCCACCGTGAAGACGGGCAACCCCGCCTGGCCACCAAGCGCGGTGATTCGCGCCTCATCCCATTCCCCGGCCGGTTCGGCGGCGATGGCCACCGCACCCCGCTTCAGTACCTCATCGAAATAGACGAGCCCGTGGGCCTGACTCCCCTGTCTCGCCAGAAAGAGGGTTCCAGGCCCCACCTTACGGCTGTCCAGGGTCAGATCCTCCACCCGGCGATCCATTCCGGCTGGCAGGCCGGGGAATAACTCAAGCAGTTGGCAGCTCATCGCCCCACTCCGGCAATTACTTGTTGTTCCTGCAAAATCTCCCCATCGGGCGATACGTTCAACAGGCGCAGGGCGCCGGCCATGACCTTGGCGAAGACCGGGGCGGCCACCAGACCGCCGTAGTATTTTCCCGCCGTGGGCTCATCGACCATGATCACCATCACCAGGTTCGGGTCGCTCATGGGGGCCATCCCGACGAACAGGGAGTTATAGCGTTTGTCGGCGTAACCGCCGTTTTCCAGTTTCTTTGCGGTGCCTGTCTTGCCGCCGACCCGGTAACCGGGTACGGCCGCTTGCAGCGCGGTCCCTTCCTTCGACACCACGGTTTCCAGCATGGCGCGCACCTCCTGGGCCGTCTTGGCGCTCATGACGCGCACACCGGGCGTGGCCCCCTCGCGCCGGCTGAAGGTCAGCTCCGGCATGATGCCGTCCGCGGCAATGGCGGCGTAGGCCCGCGCCAACTGGAGGGCGGTGACGGAGACGCCGTATCCAAAGGAAAGGGTCGCCTGATCCAGGGGATACCAGCGCTGATGGGGCAGGAGATGCCCCTGCCTCTCGCCGGGAAAACCCGACTCCAGCGGCCTGCCGAATCCCAGCTTGTCCAGGTACTCCCACAGTTCCTTTTTCGGAAAACTCAGGGCGATCTTGCTCATGCCCACGTTGCTCGATTTCCGTATCACCCCCGTCACATCCAGCAGGCCATAGTTGTGGATGTCCTCGATGGTCTTGCCCGTCACCTGAAACCTGCCCGGAGAGGTCTCGATGGGGGTCTCGGGGCGGTAGCGCCCGCTCTCCAGACCCGCCGCCACCACAAAGGGCTTGAAGGTCGATCCCGGCTCGAACAGATCGGTCACGGCACGGTTGCGCAAGCCCTCTTCCACCGCCGTCCCGGTCCTCTTGCCGTTGGGATTGAAACTGGGCCGGTTCACCATGGCCAGGACCTCGCCGGTCTTGGCGCCGATGATCACGGCCGTGCCGCCCACCGCCTTGTTCTCTTCCACGGCCAGCTTCAACTCGCGATAGGCGAGGAACTGGAGCCGCAGATCCATGCTCAGGGTCACGTCCTTGCCGGGGCGCGGCAGTTTGATGTTTTCCACGTCGCTGACGATGCGCCGCCGGCCATCGCGGATCACCCGCTTGCTGCCGGGTTCGCCCGAGAGATCCTTTTCCAGTGCCCGTTCCAGGCCCTCCTGCCCCTTGTCGTCCACATCGGTGAAACCGAGCACATGGGCGACCACCTCGCCCGCCGGGTAGAAACGGCGATATTCCCGGTCGAGATGGACCCCTTTCTTGATGTTGAGCTTGCGCACCTCGTCCGCCACGGCGGGGTCCAGTCTTCTCTTTATATAGACGAAGGTCCGGTCGTCGGGTTGAGGTAATAACCCCTTCAATTCCGCCAGATCCATTTGCAGGGCCTTGGCCAGGGCCGCCATTGTTGCCTTGTCACGCGGCATCTCTCTGGGATCGGCCCAGACCGATTCCACCGGGGTGCTGACCGCGAGCGGCTCGCCATTGCGGTCCTTGATGACGCCGCGTCCCACCGGCACCTCCACCACCCGCAGGTGGCGGCGCTCCCCTTCCCGTTGCAGAAACTCGGTCTCGAAGATCTGCCGGTCCACTGTCCCCGCAAGCAAGGCAAGACCGACAAGGGCAAGGCAAGCCTGTAAGAATCGCCGGCGCATGCGATAACTCGGCAACTTACGCCGGGTCGCCTGATCCACCTTTTTCTGTCGCTTGCTCGCCGTCTTCACCTGATTTGGTTCCCGCGAACGATCATGTCCCCTGGTAGCTGTGTTGGTGCGGAGCGCGTGGAGAGTATTTTTTGTTAATCGCACGTCGCACCCATCAATCAAGGTCTTATAACAACCACTTCCTTCGGCTCCAGCATGCGCATATTCAACTTCTCATGCGCCACCTGTTCTATCCGGCTATGGGCGGCCCAGGTGCTTTGCTCCAACTGCAACCGCCACCAGTCCACCTCCAACTGCTCTTTCATCTCGCGTAGCCGTTCCTGTTCGAGGAACAGCTTCCGGCTATGGTGTTTGGTGCCGACGACGCCCACGGCGCTCGCCAGCACCAGGCCGAACATCAGCCCCACCCAGGTCAATTGGCGTCGCGGGTTCACAACCGCTCCGCCGCCCGCAACACGGCGCTTCTCGCCCTGGGGTTGGCGGCCACCTCTTCGGCGGACGGGGTCACCGCCCCGCCCGCCGGGCGCAGGCGGCAATTCAACTGGTCCGCCCTGACCGGAACTCCCCGAGGCAAGTCGTCGCCCCGCGCCTGGTCCCGGATGAACCGCTTCACGATCCGGTCCTCCAGGGAGTGGAAGCTGATCACCACCAGCCGCCCGCCGCTCCCCAGCACCTCCAGCGACTGCTCCAGACCCTTTCTCAGATCGTCCAGCTCGCCGTTGATCCAGATCCGTATGGCCTGAAAGCTCCGGGTGGCCGGATGCCTTCCCTTTTCCCAGGCGGGGTGGGCCTTGCTGATGATCTCCGCCAGGCGGCCCGTTCCCGCGATGGGTTCCCGCTGCCGCTCGGCGCAGATGGCGCCGGCTATCCGCTTGGCGAACCGCTCCTCGCCATACTCCCTCAGCACCCAGACGATCTCCCGTTCCGGCGCCCGGTTGACCCAGGCCGCCGCGCTCTCGCCCGACGCGGGGTCCATGCGCATATCCAACGGGCCATCCCGCAAAAAACTGAACCCCCTGCCGGGGTCGTCGAGCTGCGGCGAAGAGACGCCCAGGTCCATCAGGACGCCATCCAGCTTCCCCCACCCGGCCTCGGCCACCCGTTCGGCAAGCCGCGCAAAACTCCCTTGAACGATCCGGAACCTTTCATCCTTTCCAAACAGCTCACGCCCGCAGGCCAGGGCGGCAGGGTCCTTATCGATCGCCAGCAAGGCGCCATTCGGACCCAGCCGTTCCAGAATCGCGCCGCTGTGGCCGCCCCGTCCGAAGGTGGCGTCCAGATAACGCCCCTCAGGCCGGATCGACAATGCCTCCAGGGACTCGTCCAACAACACGGAACGATGCCGCGAGAACATCAGTAACTCAGCGTTCTCAAGGGTGAACCCTCGCCCATGCCGTTCAAATCCAGCTCCTCGGCGTTGGTGCCGCAGTAATCGTTCCAGGCCTGCTCGTCCCAGATCTCGAACTTGGTGATCTGCCCCACCAGGACCACCCGCGAATCCAGCCGGGCATGCTCACGGTGCTTGGGCGGCAGCAGAATCCTCCCCTGTTTGTCCACTTCCACCGGCACGGATCGTCCGACGAAAAGGCTCTTGAACCGGTTGGCCACAGGGTCGGCATTGGGCATCCCTTTGAGTTGCTCGACCACGAGGGTCCATTCATCGAGGGGATAGAGAAGCAGGCGCTGGGCGCTTGAGGCGGGATCGATGACGCTCATCAGTTGCGAGGCGCAACTGTCCCTCAGCCCATCCCGGAAACGCGCCGGAATAGCCAGACGACCCTTGTCGTCGAGACTGAGATAGCTTTCACCGCTGAACAGCAAGTTGTTCTCCCCCTCGGCATCTTCCATATGCCACCACTTTCCCCCACATTGGCCCAGATCATATTCCGCCCCATGGCAAAGGTCAACATAAATTCCTTTGCAGTCAGAGACTTACGGAGATATTCAACCACAATCAAGGCTCACAAAATCAACCGGTTATAGCGTCCATCTCATGTCGGCAATAAAGATATCGGCATGAATTACCGATAGAGCAGCTATCCAAGACTTGAACTCGGTCACAACAGAGGAAAGTCCATGCCGCGGCACATTCGGCCCAACAGGCCCGGCCGGGAAAGAGGGTGGTGGGAGAAAGTGGGGGAGAAGCAAAAAGAAAGTGCGAAGTGCGAAAGGCGATGATTTGCGCACTTCGACACTTCGCACTACAAATGGAAAAGTTGGAGCCGGCCTGTAAGCCGGGTTCTGTCGAGAACGGCCATTCATCTGGGACGCACGTCACCGCGCGCCTCAAGCGACCTACCCGGAAGCCACGCGGGCCACGTGTTGCGGCGGCGAACCGCCGGCGGCTTCCCTATTTGGTCTTGCACCGGGCGGGGTTTTCCCTGCCACGGCCGTTACCGGCCGCGCGGTGCGCTCTTACCGCACCATTTCACCCTTACCGGCCGCCGCGAACGGCGGCTTAGGCGGTATATTTTCTGTGGCACTTTCCGTGGGCTCGCGCCCCCCAGGCGTTACCTGGCGCCCTGCCCTGCGGTGCCCGGACTTTCCTCCACCCATCTCCAAAGAGCGGGCAGCGGCCGTCCAGCCGGCTCCAAGGCGTGACAGTAAACACTTGCCCCTCCCGAAGCAATCCGAATTCATCTAGGTTCATCCTTAAAAACCTAGTTGACCACGAAACACACGAAATACACGGAAACAAATCAAACACTTGTGCGCATTTTTTCCCTCACCCATTCGGTGATAGGGAAAATACTCGTATCTACCTGAATACTTTCGTGTATTCCGTGTATTCCGTGGTTGAAAAGAGGTTTACAGGTTCATGGATTCCCCCCTGCCCGGAAACCCTGACGGAAATCTGCTATGGTCAATGAGGCGTCGAGCGGACTCATCCCGGCAAAAGAACAACATGCCAATGAATGCGACAGGCACAACCGGAAATTCACCCATTTCATCCACCCAGTGGCAAGACCGGAATCCGGCGTTGCTTGTGGCCTTGGCGCGTCATTCCGCGACCGCCTGGGTCGTGCTGGCGTTGTCCCTGCTGGTCACGGCCTTCGCCTGGCATGCCACTCACCAGATCCTGACCCAGCGCGCCCATGACCGCTTCCAGTTCCAGGCCGAGGAGATCAAGATCCATCTGGCCCACCGCATGGGCGAATACGAGATGGTTCTGCGCGGCGGGGTTGGCCTCTTCGCCGCGTCCCAGTCGGTCGAGCGCGACGAGTGGCGCCGGTACGTGGCGAGCCTGGATATCCAACGGGTCTACCCCGGCATTCAGGGACTGGGCTTCAGCAAGCTGATCCCCCCTGGCGGGCTGGCGGCGCACGAGGCCGGTATCCGCGCCGAGGGCTTCCCGGACTACCGGGTCCGGCCGGCGGGTGAGCGCCCCCTCCATACCGCCATCATCTATCTGGAACCCTTCGACTGGCGCAACCAGCGCGCCTTCGGTTACGACATGTTTTCCGAACCGGTGCGCCACGAGGCGATGGAACGGGCGCGGGACAGCGGCCGGGCTACGCTTTCGGGCATCGTCCGGCTGGTGCAGGAGACCGACGAGGACGTGCAGAAGGGTTTCCTCATGTACTCTCCGGTGTATCGCAACGGCGCGCCGGCCGATACCCCGGAGCAGCGCCGCGCGGCCCTGGTGGGCTTCGTCTACAGCCCTTTCCGCATCAGGGACCTGCTGCAAGGCATCCTGGGCGGCATCCCCCAGGGGATCGACCTGGAGATCTTCGACGGCGACCGCCCCTCGGCCGAGACCCAGCTCATCGCGACGGAGATCAGGAAGGGGCAAAGATTTGAAGACCACGTCGGCGATGCCCTCTTCAAACACAACCTGACACTGGAGACCGGCGGCCGGGTCTGGACCCTCCATCTGCACAGCCTGCCGGACTATGTGCCCGCCACGGAGGCCCGGCTGCCACAGGCCTTCGCCTTGGGCGGCACGATCGCTTCCCTGCTGCTGTTCCTCTATATCCGTTCCCTTTCGGGCCAACACCGGCGCGCCCTGGCCCTGGCCCAGGAAATGACCGCCGAACTGCGCGACAGCGAGGAGAGCTTCCGCACCCTGGTGGAATTCGCCCCGGACGCCATCGTCGTCATCGACGAACAGGGCATCGTCCGGCAGTGCAACCCGGCGGGGGAACACTTCTTCGGCTACCGCGTGGAGGAACTGATCGGCCGCAACATCAGCATGCTCATGCCCAGCCCCCACCGGGAGTCCCATGACGGCTACATCGACCGCTACCTGGCCGGCGGCAAGGCCCACATCATCGGCATCGGCCGCGACGTACAGGCCCTGCGCAAAGACGGCAGCCGGGTGACCATCCACCTGCGCGTCGGCGAACAACACCTGGCAGACGGCAGCCGCCGCTTCATCGGCTTCATCCGTGACCTGAGCGAGCGGCTGCGGGCCGAAGAAGAGCTTCAAGAGCGCAAATCCCTGTTTCGCAACGTCATCGAGACCTCTGCGGACGGTTTCTGGATCACCGATACTGAAGGGCGCCTGCTGGAGGTCAACGACGCCTACTGCCGGTTCTCCGGTTACGGGCGCGAGGAGCTGCTCGGCATGCGCATCTCCGACCTGGAGGCGGGGGAAAATCCAGAGGAAACCGCCACCCATATGGACCGGATCATGCGCGAGGGCAGCGACCTGTTCGAGACCTTGCACAGGGGCAAGAACGGCCGGATTTGGCCCTTGGAAATCAGCATCACCTTTGCCCCAAGGCCCGTCGGCAGGCTGATTGTCTTTTGCCGGGACATTACCGACCGCAAGCTGTACGAAGCCGAACTCTTGGATCACCGTCAACACCTGGAGAAGGTGGTGGCAGACCGCACCGCCGAACTCCAAGTGGCCGAGCGGCACAGCCGGCTGATCCTGGAATCCACCGCCGACGGCATCTATGGCCTGGACAACCAGGGCTGTTTCACCTTCGTCAATCCCGCCGCCTGCCGCCTGCTGGGCTACGGGCCGGACGAACTCATCGACTGGCCGGTACATGAGACCATCCACCACAGCCACCCCGACGGCAGCCCCTACCCGGAGGAGAGCTGCAACCTGCACCGGCTACTGTACGAAGGCAAGCCGCTCCGGCTGGAACACGAGGTCTTTTGGCGCTCCGACGGACAGCCCTTGCATGTCGCCGTGGCGGCGCAGCCCCTCTGGCATAACGGCAAGATCGAAGGCGCCGTAGTGAGCTTCACCGAAATTCAGGGGCGGATTGCGGCCGAGGCCGCCCTGCGCCGCCAGGCCCAAGAGTTGCGGGAACAGAACGAGGCCCTGGAGAAGTTCAACCGCATCATGGTGGGACGCGAGATGGTCATGATCCGGCTCAAGCGTCAGGTCAACGAGCTGGCCCAGGAGTTGGGGCGGGAACCGCCCCACGACCTCTCTTTCGTCGATCAGCCCTTGCAGGAAAATCTCCCATGAGTCCCAACGGCGAACTGCGGGCGGCCAGCGGCCTTGCGCCGGATCTCCCAGAGACGAGGGATTCGATCTACCGGACCATGCTCAATGCCCTGGATGAATCGGTGATGATCTTCTCCACCGAGGGCCGGGTGATCGCCTGCAACCCCTCCGCCGAACGCCTTACGGGTATGAGTCTGGACCAGATGCGGAACTGTGGCCTGGACGACTGGCGGCTGCTGAAAGAAGACGGCTCCCTCTACGAACCCCATGAGCTGCCGGTCAGCCGTACCCTGGCCACAGGGGAACCCTGTCGCGGGGCGATGGTAGGCTATACCCTCCCCGGTGACGGCCTGATCTGGACCCTGGCGAACACTGAACCCGTCTTCGACCCTGGAAACGAACAGTCCCACGCCGTCGTCCTTTCCATCAGGGATATCACCGAGCACAAACGCGCCGAGGATGAACAGGCCCGGCTCACTCGCGCCCTGCTTGCCTCCAGCGCCAGCAACAAGGCCCTGGTCCACGCCCGCGACGAGACCTCTTTCACCGCAGAGGTATGCCGTATCGTAGTAGAGATGTGCGGCCACGCCATGGCCTGGGCCGGCCAGGCCGAGGACGACGCCGAGCAATCGGTGCGGCCCATCGCCCATGCCGGATTCGAAGAGGGTTATCTGGCGATGCTCCAGATAACCTGGGCCAACCGGGAACGGGGGCGCGGCCCCACCGGCATCGCCATCCGCACGGGCCGACCGGCGGTCTGCCGCCACATGCTGACCGATCCCGCCTTCCTGCCCTGGCGCGAAGAGGCCCTGAAGCGCGGTTATGCCTCCTCCATCGCCTTTCCCTTGAGGGGAGAGAATCGGGTCCTCGGCGCCCTCATGATCTACTCGCGGCTGCCCGACCCCTTCACGGAGGAGGAGATACAGTTGCTGCAAAAGCTGGCCGACGACATGGCCTACGGCATCCGCACCCTGCGCATCCGCGCCGACAATGTCAGCAAGGAGATGGCCCTGCACGCCAGCGAGGAGCGTTACCGCCTGCTGGTAGAACAGATGGTGGACGGCATCTTCGTGGCCGATGCCCACGGCCGTTACCTGGATGTCAACCAAGCCGGTGCGGCCATGCTCGGTTACAGCCCCGAGGAGATCCGGCGGATGAGCATCGCCGATGCCATCTTCCCGGCGGAGATCCCCCGCATCGGCCCCGAGGTGGCCCGTTTCGCCCACGGGACGGTGGCCGTCAGCACCTGGCGCTTCCGGCGCAAGGACGGTTCCGGCTTTATCGGCGAGATGGTCGGGCGCCACCTGCCCGACGGCCGCCTGCAAGTGGTGGTGCGCGACGTGACGGCGCGAAGCCAAGCCGAAGAAGAGCTGCGAGAGGCGCGGCTGGCGGCCATGAACCTGGCCCAGGATGCGGTCGAATCGCAGCGGTCGCTGGAACTGGCCAACATCGCCCTCCTGGCCGAGATCGACGAGCGCGAGGTCATGATGCGGGAACTGAAACAGGCCCGGACCGCCGCCGATACCGCCAACCGGGCCAAGAGCGAATTCCTGGCCAACATGAGCCACGAGATCCGCACCCCGCTCAACGCCGTGCTCGGCCTGGCCCAGGTGGGACAACGCGACAACGGGGGGAGGCGCAGCCAGGAGACCTTCAGCCGCATCCTCCATTCCGGCCAGTTGCTGCTCTCCCTGATCAACGACATCCTCGATTTTTCAAAGATCGAGGCCAGCAAAATGGCGCTGGAGCAAGAACCCTTCGACCTGGGCGAGGCGATCGACCGCGCGGTGGATGTGAACAATGGCCGCGCCTTTGCCAGGGGATTGGACTTCGCGGTGGAAGAAGACGCCGATCTGCCGCAGACCTGCATCGGCGACGGCCTGCGTCTGACGCAGATACTGGTCAATCTGCTCTCCAACGCCATCAAATTCACCGACAGAGGCCAGGTGCGCCTGATTGCCCTCTGGCGAGACGGCGGACTGGTGTTCCGCATTGAGGACAGCGGCATCGGCATGACGCCGGATCAGGTGGAGCGCCTGTTCAAACCCTTCGAGCAGGCGGACGGCTCCACCACCCGCCGTTTCGGCGGCACCGGACTGGGTCTTACCATCAGCAAGCGGCTGGTGGAGCTGATGGGCGGCACCATCGGCGTCGAGAGCCAGGCGGGGGCCGGCAGCCAATTCGAGGTGCGCCTGCCCTTGCCTGCGGCCTCCGGGCCGATCCGTACCCAGGCAGGCGGCCGCATCCTCCTCGCCGGCCTGACCGGACCCGAAGCCGCCCTTCTGCGCACGACGCTCGCCGGATTCGGCGCCGAAACCCTCTTATCCGCCTCGGCACAGGATGTCCATGCCGGGCCGGAAGATCTGCTGGTGGTCACCGAGGAACAAATGCTGGATTCCCCCGCTTGGGCCGAGCCCCGTGCCATCCGGCGCCTTGCCGTTGCGCACAGACCCATCGACGGCGAGGGCAGCTCACCAAGCCTGCCCCTGGGGGCGCGCCGTCTCGACCGCCCCTTGCGGGCGCGTCACCTTCTCGCCGCCCTGGAGGCCCCGGCGGTGGCGGAGCCCAAGCCCGCGCAAGGGCCGCGCCTGACCGGCTACCGCATCCTCGCGGCCGAGGACAACGAGGTGAATCGTTTCGTACTGGAACGCATGATCGCGGACGAGGGCGCCTACCTCCAATGTGTGGAGAACGGGCGCCTGGCCGTCGATCAGGTCCGGCGCGACGGCCCCGGCGCCTGGGACATCCTGCTGATGGACATCCAGATGCCGGAGATGGACGGCCACGAGGCCACCCGCCGGATACGGGAATTCGCCCCCGATCTGCCCATTGTCGGTCTGACCGCCCATGCCCAGGCCGAAGAGCGCGACCGCTGCCTGGCCTCGGGCATGCGCGCCCATCTCGCCAAGCCGGTCGAGCTGGAGGACCTGATCGGCTGCATCCGCCACCATGCCCGGCCGCCCCGGCAACCCGGCACCGATCCGTCCAGACCGGCTCTCCCGGCCGCCCCGCCACAGGGAAAGGCCCCAGCCGGCCAGGGCCTCATCGACTGGAATACCCTGGAGACGCGCTTCGCCGCCCAGCCCGGTTTCGTCGCCAAGCTCGCGGCAGTCGCGGGGCGCAACCAGGCGGAAACCCCGGCGAAACTCCGGGCGGCCGCCGGCAGCGGCAATCTGGAAGATCTGGCCTACCTGGCCCACGCCCTGAAAGGCGTGGCCGGCAACCTGGCCGCCGAATCCATCCAGGAACAGGCGGCGCAGATCCACCAGGCCGCCCAGGAAAACAACCCCGACGCCATTGCCCGTACCGAACGCCTGGCTGCGGCGGTCGAGCAACTGCTGACAGAATTGGCTGCACATGAAACCAAGGAGTGACTCCATGACAAATAAGCCCCAGGTCGTGATCGCCGACGATCAATTCGAGAACCGCTTCATCCTGGAGGAGCTGCTGGCGCCCCATTACGAGGTGCGCTCCTTCGAGGACGGCGCCCAGGTTCTGGAGGGGCTGGTGCAAAATCCGGCCGCCGATCTTTTCCTGCTGGACGTGGTAATGCCGCGCATGAACGGTTACGAGGTCTGCCGCCACCTCAAGGCCGATCCCAAGACCCGCGACCTGCCGGTGCTCTTCATCAGCAGCCTGGAAAGTTCCTCGGACGAGGAGTACGGCCTCTCCCTCGGCGCCGAGGACTTCATCCACAAGCCGTTCTCCCCGCCCGTGGTCCTGGTGCGCATCCGCAACCATCTGAAGCTGGCCCAAAACAGCCGCGAACTGCGCGAGCGCAACGAGAACCTGGAAGAGCTGGTGCGCGAGCGGACCCAGGAGGTCCTGCGCAAATCGGAGGAGCTGGTCCGCAGTTCACACCAGCTTGCCGCCGCCCAGGGCGCTACCATCACTGCCTTCTGCTCCCTGGCCGAGGCGCGGGACAACGAGACCGGCAATCACATCCGCCGCACCCAGAACTATGTGCGCGCCCTGGCCGAGGGGTTGCGCCATCACCCCCGTTTCGAGCGGGAGCTGGACGACGCCACCATCCAGTTGCTGTTCAAGTCGGCCCCGCTGCACGATGTGGGCAAGGTGGCCATCCCGGACGCTATCCTGCTCAAGCCCGGCAAGCTGACCCCGGAGGAGTGGGTGATCATGAAGACCCATTGCCAGGCAGGCCACGACGCCATCCTGAGCGCCGAACGGGAGCTGGGCGAGAGCGGCGCCTTCATGCGCTATGCCCGCGAGATCGCCCTCGGCCACCACGAGCGCTGGGACGGCACGGGCTACCCCAACGGACTGGCCGGCGACGCCATCCCCCTCTCCGCCCGGCTGATGGCGGCGGCGGATGTTTACGACGCCCTGATCTCCAAGCGCGTCTACAAACCGCCCTTCAGCCACGAACAGGCCATCGGGATAATGCGTGACGGCCGTGGCACCCATTTCGACCCGGACGTGCTGGACTGTCTGCTGGCGATCGAGGGGGAATTCCGCGGCATCGCCCGCCGTTTCAACGACGACGACTGATTGAAAGGCTTCCGATTCCGGGCCGGAGACAGCAGAATAGGCCCCCATCGCGTTTGGATTTGAGGGGGGCGTTCGGCATGGTTGGATCGAAGGGTATTCGGGTGATGCCGCTCGCCCTGGTCTTGGGGGCGCTGACCCTGGGCCGGGCGGAGACGAGCGAGGCCGGGCCGGATTGCGCCAAGGCCGCCGCGCCGGTGGATCGGATGATCTGCGAAGACCCGCAACTCAAGCTGCTGGACGAGATGCTGGCCAAGATCCTGGGAGATCTGAAAAAGCGCCTTCCGCCCGAGGAGAGGGAGTTCCTGGATGGCGAACAGTCGCAGTGGATCGGCCGCCGCGACGGCTTTCTCTGCCCGGATGTCTATAGCTGCCTCTCGACCTACAACGAGCGGCTGATCGAACTGAAGCGCCGCCATGACGCCATCACCTCCCTGAAGCCGGAACAGCGAGCCATGCAAAAACGCCTGCGCACCCTGCTGGCCCGGATGGAAGAGAAGTGGGAACTGGACCCGGTGCCCGGCCTCACCGCGCTGCCGGACCTGGGCCTGCGCGGGCTCTACCTGCGGAGCGGGATGACGCCGAAGGAATTCCGCGCCTGGTTCGGGGCGGAGCCCTTCCGCTCGGGCCCCCACAAGCCGGATCGCTACGACTTCCAGAATCACCGGGATTTCGGCCGCCATAACCCGGAATTCATCGCCGCCTTCGGGAAATGGGTCGAGTTCCTGGCCGCCAGCCCGGTGACCAAGCCCCTGGTGCTGGGCTTCTACGACAATCAGATGATGGACATCGCCCCGGCCTATTACCGCATGCACCAGTTCCTGCATGCCCCGGAAAATACCGCCTGGGTGGAGCGCATCTCGGGGATGTACCGCCAGGCCATCGAACAGGGCCAGGGGCCTTTCCGTGACGGCTATCATTACCCCTACCGGGAGTTCCAGCAGGTGGCCCAGGCCATCAGCGAAAAGGAGGGGATCAATGCCCATGAACTGACCACCGCCGGCCCCTTTTGGCTGCGGCGGCAAATGGACGGCACCGAGCAGGCCCTGTTCGAACTGCTCGGCACCCTTCTGAAAGTATTCGAACTGCCGGAGGCACCCGCCCCGGCCAGCCCCTGACACGCGGATATCCAACCCATGTTTCTGAGCCAATTTCACCAAGCCACCGCCGAGGGCATTCGCATCAGCCCCCATCAGGCCAGCCGTTTTGCCAAGGAGATCGCCGGGGACTTCAATCCCATCCACGATCCCGGCTCCAAGCGCTTCTGCGTCCCCGGCGACCTGCTCTTCTCGCTGGTGCTGGGGAAATACGGACTCTATCAACGCATGGGATTCGGCTTCTCCGGCATGGTGGGACAGGACGTGGCCCTGCTTTTCCCCGAGACGGAGGAACAGCGGTTCACCGTCACCAACGCCAAGGACAAGGAGTTCCTCCAGGTGGAGCGGTCGGGAGATCGCACCCAGGACAAGACCCTGATCGAGGCCTTCTGCCGCGCCTACATCGCTTTCTCCGGCCACAACTTCCCCCACATCCTGGTCCCCCTCATGGCCGAAAAAGGGGTAATGATCAACCCCGACCGACCCCTGGTCATCTACGAAAGCATGTCCTTCGGACTGGACCGGCTGGACATCGCCGATGTCCGGCTCGAACTGGCCGGCAGCACCCTGGAGACCCAGGGCAAAAGGGGCGATGCCTGGCTGGAGTTCCGCGTGCTGGAGGGTGAGGAGCAGGTCGGCACAGGCCGCAAGAAACTGGTGTTGAGCGGGCTGCAACCCTATCAGGAAGACAAGATCCAAGGCCTGATCGAGGCCCTTTGCGCCGCGCGGCGGGATTACCGGCCGGATTAGAGGCTTTGGTGAGATTCCAGGGCTCTATGTCAGCCTGTTTTTACCCTGAAAGTCCGTGTTGTAGGTCGCCCTTTAGGGCGACAGTCGGCCTGAAGGCCGACCTACGTTACCGTGAAATACGCAAAGCACCTTCGCTCCCTCCCCCTCCGGGGGGAGGGTTGGGGTGGGGGATTGTTAGATGCCCAAAACTTTGTTTCTTCGGCGCGATTTCAGTAACGCCCAAGTTGCTGGAGAATAATGACGCCTCGCTCAATCGAACCCAAGGGGGGAAATCCCGATGTCCTGCTCAATGACGAATATGCTGACCCGCCGCGCCTTCGTGCCGGCCTTGCTGTCCGGTCTTCTGGGACTGTTCAGCGGAACCGGCCTGGCCAAACCCGCCGGTGATGCCGCCTTCGACGGCGTTTGGAGCGGCGCTGGCACCGTCGCCCTGTTCGGCCGGCGCGAGCCCATCTCCTGCCGGGTACGAAACACCAACCGCTCGGGCGACGAGTACTTCTCCAGCTTCACCTGCGCCATGGACCCCTACGGCAGCGGGAGCCTGACCATCCCCATGGAAAGGGTCGGCGCCAAGCGCTACAGCGGCCGTTTTTACGACAGCTTCAATCAAGTCAACGTGCAGGTCTCCGTCCTTCAGGAGGGAAACAGCCAGAAGGTTCTGGTGAGCAGCAAAAAGTGGAAGGGCGTGCTCCATTTGCGGAAGTAAATAAACTTAAGCCGGACGAGCCGGAAAGGCGTTCCCGCACTATCCCTGGGGGCAACCTGCCCCCAGCGGTTCCCATTTTTGACCATTGTCAATGAAGGCCCCGCCGAAACCCCGAAAATCATGCGGTAATACACGGGTAATGTCCGCACGCAGTTTCGAGGCGCCATGAACAACTACAAGATCCTGGTCACGGGCCCCGTGGGTTCCGGCAAGACCACCAGCATCCGGGTCATCAGCGACAAGCTCCTGGAGACGGACGAGAAGGTCTCCGACCGCACCGCCGTCCGCAAGCCGATGACCACGGTGGCCATGGACTACGGCACCCTCCGCCTGAGCGACAACGAGACGGTCCATCTCTACGGCACCCCCGGGCAGCCCCGTTTCAAGTTCATGTGGGATGTCATGACCCGCGGCATCGTCAAGGATTGCCTGGGGGTGGTGCTGCTGATCGACAACGCCCGCAACTACCCTTACCGCGACCTCAAATTCTTCACCGACGAGTTCAAGCACATCATGTCCCGCACCAAGACCCTGGTGGGCGTGACGCGGAGCGACGTGCAGGACAAGCCGACCATCGATATCTATCACTCCTGGATGCAGAACCTCGGGCTCGATTACGAGGTGTTCTACATCGACGCCCGCAAGGGCAGCGATGTCCTGATGCTGGTGGAAAATCTCCTGGCCCCCCACTGCTTCTTCAGCGACTGGCGCTCGCTCAGGGCCATGCAGTCCATGGACCCCTCGCTGATCGAGGATCAACGGGCTGCCATGGGCGACGAAGCCCTGCCGGAAGCGGCCGAGGTCGAGGAAATGCCGCCCCCCCCCGCGCCGAAGGCCGTCGAGAAGCCGGCCCCGGCGGCAGAGACAAGGGAGGAAGAGACCGTTGAGGCGGTGGAGCCTGAAGTCGCGCCGGTGGAACCCAAGCAAGAGGCCGCGCCGGCGCCCGTTGCACCCGAACCCCCGCCAAAGGCACCGAAGGCCGCCAAGAAACCCCCGCAAGAGGCAACGTCCGTGCCGCCGCCCCCGGAACAGGCACCGCCGGTGCGGAAGGAGCAAAAGGAGCAGCGGCCCGAAGCCGCCCCCAAACCCAGAACCCCGCCCAACACCAGACCCGGACCCGCCTACCGCGCGCCCGTTGCCGCCCGAGACCCGCTGTCGGAGAAAGTCGTCATGAAAGAAGAGATCGTGCAGGAAGTGATGGGACTCAGGGGCGTCAAGGGTGCCGCCCTGGTCTCGTCCCTAGGAGACATCGTCGAGACCACCATCGAGGACGGGCAGTTGATGGAGTTCATCAGCTTCCTGGCGGGCGTCGCGCCCACCTTCGAGGAGGCGGCGAATCTCGGCCGGGTGACGGAGGTGATCCTGAAAAGCCCCAAGGACGATGTCATCACCCTCTATGTGGAAGACGAGCAATCCCTGGGCGTCGTCGCCGACAACCGCACCTCGGTGCGTATTCTCAAGCAACAGATCTACGACATGCTTCAGTGGGGTTAACCGATGGAAGCCATACTCAAAGACCTTGAACAGCTCGCAGGCGTCCAGCACGGCTGCATCTACCACCACGGTGAGATCCAGGCGTCCACCTTTCCCCAGGTGCTGAACAGCAACCTGGCCTCCATGGGCCGGATGCTCGATCAGATCTTCAACGGCGTCGAGAGCATCGGCAAGACGCACAACGAGATCTACTTCGAGCTGGATGAAAACTATCTGGTTGGCTACCGCATCGACCGGAACTTCATCATCACCCTGCTCACCGGCAAGGGAATCAACTTCTCCCTGGTGCATATCTCCGTGCGGTCGGCGGCGGCGCAATTGAAGATGGAGGACGCCAAGCCGCACAAGGCGGCTGCCAGGGCCGCTCCTGTAGCGGCGGCGGCCGCTCCCCCGCCCGCTGCGGCCCCCCGGATCACCGAGATCGAAGAGGGCCTGAAGCCCATGCTGCGTGAGATCCTCACCGCCCTGACCCACCGGCTGGGACCGGCCGCGAAGATCGTCTTCCAGGAGCGACTGGACGAATGGAAGTACTCCTACGAACCCAAGGCCGCCAACCTGGGCTACCTGATCCAGTTACTCTCCAGCGAGATCGCCGACAAGGAGGAGAAGCTCGGTTTCATCAAGGACGCGGAAACATTGACGGCTTGACCCCGGAACCCCCGGCCGGCGCTACTGCCCCAGCGCCGGTCCCTTGCTTTCCCCTGCGGAAAAGGTAAGCGCCATGAAGCAAAGCATTGCAACCAAATACAGCCTGATCTTCCTCGCCACCCTGGTGCTGATCGTCGCAGCAGTGCTGCTCGGCGTCCGCAACCTCAAGACCAACGTACTGCGCAACGAGGCGCAGGCCGTGACGGCTCAGGTGGTTGCCTTCCGCGCCTGGATCGCCAACGCCGGCATGATCTGGGTGAAGGAACTGCCCAAGGACTTCCATGACTTCCTGGCCAAGAAGGAGTTCACGGACACCCAGGGCACCACCACCTTCTATGGCAAGAACCCCGCCCTGGCGACGCGGGAGCTGTCGACCATCGTCAACAAGAGCGCCCTGCGCGCCACCTTCCGCGTGACCAGCGACCAGTACCGCAACGATGCCAACGCCCCGGACTACTTCGAATCGGACGCCATCAAGCAGGTCCAGGCCAACCGGGATCTGAAGTTCGTCGAGGGCTACGACCAGGGCAACTACCGCTACGTCGAGCCCATCCTGGTGAAGGAAAACTGCCTCAAATGCCACGGCGATCCCAAGGATGCCCCGCCGGAGGTCATCGAGAAATACGGCGACAAAAAGGCCTTCGGCTACAAGGTGGGCGACGTGCGCGGCGTCATCAGCGTCAAGCTGCCCGACCTGACCATGGCCGATATCCTGCCCACCATGGCCAACCCCTATACCATCGGCCTGCTGATCATCGCTGTGCTCATCAACTTCCTCTTCACCCGCTACAGCCTCATCAAGCGCCTGCGCGCCCTCACCGAAGGGGCCGAGGCCATCGCCGAAGGCAACCTCGATCAGGAGCTGAAATACACCAAGCCCGAACATTCCAAGGACGAGATCGACCACGTCTTCCACGCCGTCAGCCTGCTGCGCAGCAGCATGAACATCGCCATGCAACGGATCATGAAGGGGAGAAAGGCAGGGGACCTTTAAGCCACCCTGCTAAGGATCATGGGGCAAGGCAAGCCGCCCCAGAAGATGAGAAATGGTGCAGGGATGCACCTGTTATGGACTCACTCCGCCACCAAGGCCCCCTCGGCGACCTTCTTGTCGCCGGAGTAGATGGCGATTTTTCCCCCTTCCAGCGCCAGATCGAGGCAGGCCTCATGCCCCTGGAGCTTGCCGGTCTCCCACTTGCGGCAATACTGCCCCTGTTCGTTCACCCACCAGCGGCCCTGGGCGCCCTCCTGGTCCACCAGGGAGCCGTCCTTCCGGAAGCTGAGAGAGTAAGCCGATTGGGTACGCAGATAGAGTCCCTCCAGCCGCTTGCCGTTCAAAAGCCCCCGCACTTCTGCCGGATTCCTCAGGAAATCCGTGGCAAGAACCGTCGTGGCTAAAAATACCGAAAGGATGATCGAGGAAGTCTTTATGGCATGCATGGCGTCGTCGCTCCGGCAGTCAGACAAGGGCACCCACTTTAACCCGGATATTTCATAAATTCACCGCGCCTTCGGGGTTAATAAATTCCGCAGCACCTGACCATGGGATGGGATTGTTCACCAATATTGTCCGCATGACGCTCCGGCATTATTTCCCCCAGGCTCAGCCCCCCACCGCCTACAATAGCCGCCATGCTCAGGATATATCACGGCAATCGGCTGGAGGATCTGATGGAGCGGCTCGCGGGGCTGCTGGATTCGCCCCTGTCCGATCCCCTGGCGCCGGAGATCCTGGTGGTGCAGAACCAGGGTATGGAGACCTGGCTGTCGCAGCAATTGGCCTTGCGCCGGGGCATTGCCGCCAATCTGGAGTTTCCCCTGCCCGCCACCTTCGTCTGGCGGGTGCTGGCATCTCAACTGAACGATGTCCCGGAGGAGAACCCCTTCAACGGGGAGCGGCTGCTCTGGGTCTGCCTGGACCTGCTGCCGGGGCTCCTGGAGCGGCCGGGCTTCGAGCTGCCCCGCCGCTATCTCTCGGGACCGGACCCGGAACGCAAGGCCTATCAATTGGCAAAGCGGGTGGCCGATCTCTTCGATCAGTACCTGGTCTACCGCCATGACGAGATCCTGCGCTGGGAGGCGGGGGAGGAGGACCACTGGCAGGCGCAGCTTTGGCGGGCGCTGGTGGAACGGCTCGGGACCCGCCACCGGGCGCGGCTGCTGGATGAGTTCCTGCGGCTGGCGGACGGTGGCGGCCTGGCACCGGGACGCCTGCCCGAGCGGGTCGTCCTGTTCGGCCTGACCTCCCAGCCCCCGGTCTATCTGGCGGTCTGGGAGCGGTTGGCGCGGGCGACCGATCTCCACCTCTTCGTCCCCAACCCCTCCCTGGCCTATTGGGGCGACATCGAATCGGAACGGACCCTGGCGCGCCTGCGCGCCCACTGGGCGCGTAGCGGCAGGCCCGATATTAGTACCTACTACAGCGTCGGCAATCCGCTGCTGGCCTCCCTGGGCAAGGTGGGGCGCGATTTCCACGAGCTGTTGCAGCAATTGACGCCCCCGGAAGAAGAGGAGTTGTTCCGGGAGCCCGAGGGGGCGCGCCTGCTGCACCAGGTGCAGGGGGACATACTGAACCTTTTCGACCGCCGCGAAATAGGCGAAATCGGGGACGGTGACGGCTCCATCCAGATCCACTCCTGCCACAGCCCCCTGCGCGAGGTCCAGGTCCTGCACGACCGGCTGCTCGAATTTTTCGAGACCCTGCCCGGCCTCCAGCCCCGCGAAGTGGTGGTGATGGCCCCCAACATCGGCAACTATGCCCCCGCCGTCGAGGCCATCTTCGGCTCCGCCCCGGAGCCGCGCTTCATCCCCTGGTCGGTGGCCGATCTGGGCGTCTCCGCCAGCGAGCCCCTGGCCCAGGCCTTTCTCGATCTGCTGGCCCTGCCCAGCTCCCGCCTGACCGCCTCGGAGGTCCTGGGGTGGCTGGAACTGCCCGCCCTGCTGCGCCGTTTCCGGCTGCCGGAATCGGCCCTGGAACGGATGCGCGACTGGATCACAAAATCCGGCATACGCTGGGGCGGCGACGGCCGGGAGCGCCGCGAGCTGGACCTGCCCGCCGACGAGGCCCACTCCTGGCAGTTCGGCCTGCGCCGGCTGCTGCTGGGTTATGCCCTGCCGGAACGGAAAGAGACCTTCGCCGGCTACCTGCCCCTGCCAGGGATCGCCGGGTCCGAGACCCCCTGGCTGGGCGGCCTGCACGAATTGGTCGAATGCCTGCGCCACTGGCGCAAGCTCCTGGCCCTGCCCGCCACGCCCGAGGGCTGGCGCGACCGGCTCAACCGCCTGCTGGACGGGTTCTTCGACCCCCTCGAACCGGAGCGCTACCTCATCCAGGAGATCCGCGATGCCCTGGGCCATTTCGCGGAACAGGCGGCCCTGGCCAACCCCGCCGCCCTCCTCGGCCCAGATCTGGTGCGGGAACACTTGGCCGCCGAGCTGGACCGGCCCGCACGGGGCCGCCGCTTCCTGGCCGGACAGGTGACCTTCTGCAACATGGTCCCCATGCGCAGCATCCCCTTCCGCGTGGTCTGCCTGCTGGGCATGAACGACGCCGATTTCCCCCGCAATCGGCGCCCCCCCTCTTTCGACCTGATGGCGGCTAAACCCCGGCGCGGTGACCGCTCCCTGCGCGAGGATGATCGCTACCTCTTCCTGGAGGCCCTGCTCTCGGCGCGGGATGTCTTTTACATCAGCTACCAGGGCCGCGACCGGCGCGACAACGAGCGGCGGTTGCCCTCGGTGGTGGTGAGTGAATTCCTCGACTATCTCAAACACGACCGGTCCCTCATCGCCGAACACCCACTGCAACCCTTCAGCCCCGACTGCTTCACCGGCAGCGGGCCCAGCGCCAGCTACGCCGAGGAGTGGATCAGGCCGGCGCCGCCCGCCTCGCCCTGCTTCGTCCCGGAGCCTCTACCGCCGTTGCCCATGGAGTCCCTGGGGCTGGAGGAGCTGATCGCCTTCTTCCGCCACCCAGCCAAATATTTCCTGCAACGGCGCCTCGGCCTCTACCCCGAGGAGCAGGAGACGGCCATCGAGGACAACGAGCCCTTCGGCCTCGCGGGCCTGGATGCCTATCAGGTGCGCCGCGAGTGCCTGGAGGACCAGCTCGGCGGCCAGGACGCCGGCCAGGCCCTGGCCCTGGAACGCGCCGCGGGCCTGCTCCCCGGCGGGGCTCTGGGGGATCTCCAGTTTCAGGAACAATGGGCCAAAACCGGTCCCCTGGCGGAGCGGATCAAGGCCCTGGCGGGAGATCAAAGGACGCCGCTGGAGGTCGATCTCGACATCGGGGGAATCCGGCTCCAGGGCCGCCTCCACCCCCTCAGCGACAAGGGGCTGCTGCTCTACCGCCCCGCCAAGCTCAAGGCGGAGCAGCGCATCGAACTCTGGCTGCGCCACTTGGCATTGAATGCCCTGAATCCGCCGGGTGTGGATCTCGTCAGCCGCTGCCTGGCCCTGGATGACGAGGCCGTCTACGGCCCCGTTGCGGACGCCACCGGACTGCTGCGACCCTGGATCGCCGCCTTCCGGGAGGGGATGAACGTCCCCCTGCCCTTCTTCCCCGCCCTCTCTTTGGACTATGCCGAACGGCGGGAGAAAGCTGAGGCACGGGAAAAGGCCCTGCCACGGGCCAGCAAAGACTGGTTCGGCAACGACTACACCAGCGGTGCCAGCGACGACATCCACAACCGCATCACCTTCGCCGGGCGCGAACCCATCGACGACGCCTTCGCCGACCTCGCCGAACGGCTGCTGATGCCGCTGTTGGCACAGGAGGAAAAATGACCCTGGACCCTTTCACCCTCCCCCTCACCGGGACGCGGCTGATCGAGGCCGGGGCCGGGACTGGCAAGACCCACGCCATCACCAGCCTCTATCTGCGGCTCCTGCTGGAGCAGGGGCTGGATCTGGACCGTATTCTGGTGGTCACCTTCACCAACGCCGCGACCGGGGAGCTGCGCGACCGCATCCGCCTGCGCATGGGGGGACTGCTCGATCACCTGGAGGGACGTGATCCAAAGGATGCCGGGGACTATGCCCCCTTCGCCGCCCGGCTGGCCGACCGGGACCAGGCCATCCGCCGTCTGCGCGACAGCCTGGTGCGCCTCGACGAGGCGGCGATCTTCACCATCCACGGCTTCTGTCAGCGGGTGTTGAGCGAAAACGCCCTGGAGAGCGGCACCCTGTTCGAGAGCGAATTCGTGGCGGGCAACCGGGCGCTGGAGCAGCAGGTAGTGGAGGACTTCTGGCGCGTCCAGGCCGCGACCCTCTCCCCGCCGCTGGCCGCCTGGCTGCGGGAACGATGGGACGGCCCCGCCGATCTGCTCCGTACCCTGACCGATCTCCTGAGCCGCCCGGAGGGACGGCTCTGTCTCGATGACATCGAGGGGGAGAGGGGCATCACCACAAGGGCGCAACAGGCCTTCCAGGCACTCCGCGATACCTGGAAACAACAGGGGCCGGAGGCCCTGGAACTTTTGCTGACGGCCGAGGGTCTATCCAAAGACAAGAGTAAAGGCTACACGCAGGAGCGAGTAAGCAACGCGCAGGCCGCCCTCGACCACTGGTTCGATGGCGGCCTTTTTTTGTCCCTGCCGGAGGGGTTCGAACTCTTCACCAGCGGCAAGCTGGCCAGCTCCGCCATCAGGAAAAAAACGCCACCAGAGCACCCTCTCTTCGACCAGTGCCAGCAGTTCAGCGATCTGACCGAATCAGCCGGACGGCAACTCCTCGCCCGCTTCCTCCAGCAGGCCCGTGATTGGTGCCTGCAACAGATAGAGGCCCGCAAGGAGCGCCGCCGGGAGCTGACCTTCGACGACCTCCTGCGGCGTCTGGACCAGGCCCTGGCCGGCGACGGCGGCCCGGCCCTGGCAGCGCGCCTGCGCGAGCGCCACCCGGCGGCCCTGATCGACGAGTTCCAGGACACCGATATCCTGCAATACCGGATCTTCCAGCGAATCTTCGCGACGAAAGAAGACAACACCGCCCTCTTCCTCATCGGCGACCCCAAGCAGGCCATCTACAGCTTCCGTGGGGCCGATGTCTTCACCTACATCCGCGCCCGCCGCGATGCGCCCGGCGGCCATCGCTACACCCTGACCCGCAACTGGCGCTCGACCGAGCGGCTGGTGGCAGGGATCAACCGTATCTTCGGTCGCCATCCCCTCCCCTTCCTGTTCGAGGACATCCCCTACGAACCCCTGACGGCGGCAGGTCAGGCCGACAAGATGCCGCTGACCATCGACGGCCAGACCGATGCCCCCCTGCGGATCTGGTTCCTGCCCCGCGCGGACTCGGATAAACCCATCGCCAAAAATCAGGCCGAACCCCTCATCGCCAATGCCTGCGCCGGTGAGATCGCCCGGCTGATAGCGCTGGGCGAACAAGGCCGGGCCCTGATCGGCCGCCGCCCCCTGGGTCCGGGCGACATCGCCCTGCTGGTGCGCGACCGTTTCGAGGCGGGAAAACTGGGCCAGGCCCTGCGCCGGCTCGCCATCGGCAGCGTCTTTCAGAGCCGGGACAACGTCTTCGACACGGAGGAGGCGCGGGAGCTGGCCTTGCTGCTGCATGCCCTCGCCAGCCCCAACGACGGTCGCGCCCTACGGGCCGCCGCCGCGACCTCCCTGCTGGGGGCAAGCGCGCGGGAGATCCAGTCGCTGCTGGAATCGGCGGATACCTGGGAGGAGTGGCACGAGGTCTTTGACCGCAGCCACCGCCGCTGGCGGGATCAGGGTTTCATGGCCATGTTCATGCCCCTGCTGCACGAGCGGGGGATCGCCGGGCGGCTGTTGCAAGGGGAACTGGGTGAGCGGCGGCTGACCAACCTCTTGCACCTGGCGGAGCTGCTACAGAACGCCTCGCGCCAGGAGGACAGCCCCGAGCGGCTGACTCGCTGGTTCGCCAACCAACGCCACCGCGACGGCCAGGGCGCGACCGAGGAACAGACCCTGGTCCTGGAGAGCGACCAGCGCTTGGTGCGCATCGTCACCATCCACAAGAGCAAGGGGCTGGAATACCCCATCGTATTCATCCCCTTCCTCTACCAGGGCAAGGCCTTCCATGCCGAGCCCCCGCTGCCCTGTCACGACCGGGAGACGGGGGAACTGCTGTTCGATCTGGGTTCGAAGGCGTTCGACGATCACAAAACATTGGCGGAAGAGGAGCGGCTGGCGGAGGAGACCCGGCTCGCCTACGTCGCCCTGACCCGCGCCCAGCACCGCTGCTACCTGCCCTGGGGACACATCAAGGGCGTTCAGGAGGGGGCGCTGGGCCGGTTGCTCCATCCCCAGGGCATGGGCAATGACGAGACCTTGCTGGCGGAACTGAACACCCTCGCGGGCGGGGATGACACCATCGGCGTTGAAACCTTGAATTACAATTACGGTGACACTTTACTAAATACACCTTATGAAGTGCATTTAGTAAAGTGTCACCGTAATTCGCTTCGCTTCAAGGGGCACATCGATCGGAACTGGCGCATCACCAGTTATTCCGGCCTGATCGCCGGCAGCCTCCACCCGGCGATGGGTGCCCCGAGCGCCGAGCGGCTGGCGGAAACGGGGGAAACGGACACGGCAGCCACAGACAGCTTCCCCGCCGGCATCCAGCCGGGGCTCTTCCTCCATAGCCTTCTGGAGCGGATCGACTTTCCCCAGGCCAGGGGCGACGGCTTGCGACAGGAGGTGGAACGCCAGCTCGACCTCTACGGCCTGGATCGCATCTGGGCGGGCGCAGCCGAACGCCTGGTCGCCAATCTTCTGGACAGCCCACTGGACCCGGACGGGACACTGCGGCTGCGAGACCTCACCCCTGCCCGGCGGCGCGCCGAGATGGCCTTCCATTATCCCCTGGCCGGAGTCAGCCCCGAGGCCCTCGACAGGCTGCTCCAAGGGCTGGGCAACTACGCCCCCGAGGGCGGGCGCCTCCAATTCAACCCCGCGCGAGGCCTGATGATCGGCTTCATCGACCTGGTCTTCGAACACCAGGGGCGTTACTACCTGGCCGACTACAAATCCAACCGCCTGGACGGCTACGGGCCGGCGAATCTACATGCCGCGATGGCCGCCCACCGCTACGACCTGCAATACCTGATCTACACGGTGGCGCTCCACCGCTACCTGGGCCAGCGGCTGCGAGGCTATGACTACGAACGCCACTTCGGCGGGGTCTATTACCTCTTCCCGCGCGGCATGTCGCCCCAAGGCGGCAAAGGCGCTGGGATCTTCTTCGACCGGCCCGGATTTGCCCTGGTCGAGGGGCTGGATGGGCTCTTTGGGGGCAATGGATGAACCTGAATGACAGGTTAAACCGCGAATACCGCAAAGAAACGCCAAGATTGATCGTTCCCACGCTCCGGCGTGGGAATGCATCCCGGGACGCTCCAGCGTCCCGGAATCGACATTGTCCTCCGGTATCCGGCAACCCGCGACGCTGGAGCGTCGCTGGCGGCATTCCCACGCCGGAGCGTGGGAACGATAAAAGGATGTTTTCTGGATGAACGGGCATTGGCTTGAAATCGCGGTGACCCAGGGTGCCTTGCGCCCCTTCGACCGCCACTTCGCCCTGTTGATGGGGGAGCTGGGCGGCGGCGATCCAGGGTTGATGCTGGCGGCGGCCCTGCTGACCAAGGCCACCGGCGAGGGGCATGTCTGCCTGCCGCTGGCCCCCATCGCCGGACAACGGCCCTTCCCCGAGGGCAATCTGGACCTGACCGCGCCATCCCTCTCCCGGTGGCGCGCGATCCTCAGCGCCAGCCCTGTGGTGGGAGGGCCCGGCGCCTTCACCCCCCTGATCTTGGACAGCGCCGGCCGGCTCTACCTGGGGCGTTATTGGCATTACGAGAACGATCTGGCCGAGGCGATCCTGGCGCGGGCGGGTGAAACGGAGGAGGAACCGGCATCTTCCGGCGCCCTGTTGGGTTACGGCGCGCACCCGGCTTCACAGTCAACCAGCACAGATGTGTTTGCGCGCCTCGGCTCTGGCTTCCTGCTTCGCCCTACCTCCTGCATCCATGCAGTCGTAACCCAACCTACAGGACTGGACCGCTTCTTCCCCGGCACCAGTGAATTCGACTGGCAGAAGGCCGCTGTCGCCCTGGCCCTCTCCCGCCGCTTCAGCGTCATCTCGGGGGGGCCGGGCACGGGCAAGACCTGGACGGCGGCGGTGATCCTGGCCCTTAGTGCGCGGCTGTCGGAACGGCCCCTGCGCATGGTCATGGCCGCCCCCACCGGCAAGGCGGCGGCGCGGCTGGCGGAATCGATCCGCGCGGCCAAGGCCGGCCTGCCCCTGGATGAGGCCGAGCGGGCGGCCATCCCCGATCAGGCGACCACAATCCACCGCCTGTTGGGGGCACGGCCCGGCGAGGGTTTCCGCCACGGGCCGGACAACCCGCTCCACCTCGACCTGCTGCTGGTGGACGAGGCCTCCATGGTCGATCTCCCCCTGATGGCCCGGCTGCTGAGCGCCCTGCCGAAGCAGGCCCGGCTCATCCTGCTGGGTGATCGGGATCAGCTTGCCTCAGTCGAAGCCGGCTATGTCCTGGGCGATATCTGCGGCCCCTTCGACCCGCCGCCCCTGAGCGAGGCCATGCGTCAGCGGCTTGGCCAACTCTGTGGCAAACCGATCCCCCATCCTGAGGGGGAAGGGATGCTGCCCCGTGAATCCACGGCGCATTCAGAATGCGCCGAGCCCGCAATTACCCCCACTCCCTTTGGGAGAGGGGCTCCCCTGGCCGACACAGTCATCCTCCTGCGCAAGAGCCGCCGCTTCGAAGGCGCCGGAGCCATCGGCCGCTTCGCGGCGGCGGTGCGGGACGGCGATTTCGATAATGCGCTCGCCCTGCTGGTTACGAATCCGCCCGATCTCCACTGGCTGACCGAGGGGCCGGAACGGCTGGCAGACTGGGCCATCGAGCGCTACCAGGGTTACTTGCAGGCGAGCACCCCCGCCGAGGCCCTGGCGGGCATGGAGCGATTCCGCCTCCTCTGCGCCCTGCGCGAGGGACCTTTCGGCGTGGGGCGCATGAATCTGTTGATCGAACAAGGCTTGGCCAAACGGGGACTGATCGACCCCTCGACCCTCTTCTATCGCGGACGCCCCCTCATGGTGACCCGCAACGACCAGGGCCTTGGCCTCTTCAACGGCGACCTGGGCCTGATCTGGCCCGATGCCCAGGGCCGCCCGCGCGTCTGGTTCACCGCCGCCGGACCGGACGGCCTGCGGTCCTTCCCCCCCTCCCGCCTGCCCGAGCACGAGACCGTCTACGCCATGACGGTACACAAAAGCCAAGGCTCGGAGTTCGACGAAATCCTCCTGGCCCTGCCGAACGAAGACAGCCCCCTTCTGAGCCGGGAACTGCTCTATACCGCCGTCACCCGTGCCCGGCACGAGGCCGCTTTGCGCATCGGCAGCGAACTTTTGAGATTGGTGGTGGAACGCAGGGTGCGGCGGGAATCGGCCTTGCGGGAGCGCCTTTGGTCCCGATAGGGCCTTCAACCTAGAAACCTCTTTTCAACCGCAAAGGCCGCGAAGGAACGCGAAGGAATTCATTGGCTTGTCTAAGTTTCGCCCCTGACCAGGAAGGTAGGAACAAAGATAAAGGCATCGGGTTGTTTTCCTTAGCGTTCTTTGCGTCCTTTGCGGTTGAAAAGAGGTTTCTAGGTTAAATCACCCCCTTCTCCTGGAAATAGGGCGTGTACTTCTTGTCCGTGACGCTGATGTGCTGCAACAGCCAGAGCCGCAGGTAGTTCACCACCTCGGGCAGGGCGGCGCGGCCCTTCTCTTCGTAACGGTCAATGAAGATCCGGGTCTGAATGATCATCTGATCATGCTGCCCCTTGTGGGCCTCGTAGTCCCGGTAGCCGTGGGCCCGCATCAACTCCTCCTCGCGCTGGAAGTGGTAGCGGGTGTAGTCCATGAGCTGATCGAGCGCCTCCCGTTCGAACTCCCGGCCGGTGTCGCACATGACCGTCACCTGGAGATTGTTGATCAGGTTGAACAGCTTCTTGTGATCTTCGTCGATGGAGGCGATGCCGACGCTGTCTTTCTCCTTCCAAACGACGAAATGGGTGCATTTGCCCTCGCGGCTGAGATAAAAGTGGCCGGCGGCCACCAGCGCGACCAGCCAAAAGGCGATACTCAGGCCGCTGTCCAGGAAGACGAGGACGGCCGCGATCGACAGGATCAGCGCGAACATAAGGGACAAATAGACTCTCAGCTTTCTCATAGGCACCTCTAAAAATTCAAGTTAAGTAGCCCGGATTCCGCTGTGCTTCATCCGGCTACTTTCTCGGCCCCTCAAGCCTCCGGCAGGGCCTTTCCGGGATTGAGAATGTTGTTGGGGTCGAACTGGCGCTTGATGGCGCGCATCAGGCGCAGGGTGGCGGGGTCGATCTCGCGGTCGATGAAGTCACGCTTTTCCAGGCCGACGCCGTGTTCGCCGGAGAGGGTGCCGCCCAGGCTCAGCACCAGGTCGAAGGCAGCGTCGAGGCAGGTCTCGGCCCGTTGGGTCGCGCCCGGTTCGGCGGGGTCGAAGAGCAGGTTCATGTGGATGTTGCCGTTGCCGGCGTGGCCGAAATTGACGATGAGGATGCCGTGCTCCCGCGACAGGCGGTCGAGCCCCTCCACCAGGGCGGGGATGCGGGAGACGGGGACCACCACGTCCTCGTTGATCTTCTTGGGCGCGGCCTGACGCAAGGCGGGCGAGAGGGATTTCCGGGTGCGCCAGAGGCGTTCGACGGCCTGGGCATCCCTGGCCGTCTCCACCAGGATCAGCCCCTCGTTGGCCGCCGCGCGGCTGATGGACTCGGCCGCCTGATCCAGGCCATGGGCCGGGCCATCGACTTCGATCATCAGCAGGGCGCCCGCCTCGGCCGGCAGGCCGGGATTGGCGAAATTACGTACCAGTTCCAGGGACTTGGCGTCCATGAACTCCAGGGCGCAGGGGGTGACGGGTTGGGCCATGATGGCCGAGACGGCGCGGGCGGCGCTGGGTATGTCACGGTAGGCGGCCTGGAGGGTGCGCTTGGCCTCGGGCAGGGGGGTCAATTTCAGGGTGGCCTCGGTGATGACGGCCAATGTCCCCTCGGAACCGATCAGGAGACGGGTCAGGTCGTAGCCGACCACCCCCTTGGTGGTCAGGACGCCGGTGCGGATCTCCTCGCCCAGGCCGGTGACGGCGCGCAAGCCCAGGGTGTTCTCGCGCGGTGTGCCGTATTTCACGGCGCGGGGACCGGCGGAATTGTAGGCCAGATTGCCGCCGATGGTGCAGGCGGCGGCGCTAGTGGGATCGGGCGGCCAGAAGAAGCCCTTGGCGGCGATCGCCTCTTGCAGGGCCTGATTGGTCACACCGGGTTCGACCCGAGCCAGGCGGTTGTCCGGGTCGATCTCCAGGATGCGGTTCATGCGTTCCAAGGAGAGGACGATGCCGCCCCGGTCCGGCACCGTGGCGCCGGTGGTGCCGGTGCCTCGGCCCCTGGGGATCAGGGGAATACCCTCGCGGTTGCAGAACAGGACCAGATCGCGGATCTGCTCGTGGCCGGTGCCGAAGACCACCGCCTGGGGGCAGGCATGGCGGCGGCTGTTGTCGTAGCCGTAGGGCCAGCAATCGACCCGTCCGGTCATGAGATTGGCGGCGCCCGCGACCGAGCGGAGACGTTGCTCCAATGCGGGGGAAAATGGCTTGTCCGGGGGGCTATCCCCGTCTCGGCTCACTGCCAGACGTTGGGGTTGGAATTGCCCTCACCACCCCCGCCGTAGTAGGTCGTATTTCCTGCCATGGGGCGCGACGGCGCCCCGCCGGCGCGGGCCGGTTCCGGCAAGGGAGTGGTGGTGACAGCACCGCCGCGCGCCCCGCCCGTGTCGGCGGTCGAACCGGCCGGGGCAGGGAGTTCGACGTATTCGAAGTGTTTCACCACCCGTTTGATGCCGCTGACATAGCGTATTTCCTCGGCGGCCACGTTGCCCTCGTTGGTATTCACCAAGCCCATCAGATAGACGCTGCCGTTATAGGTGGTGACCTTGACCCGGCTCGGATCGAAATCCTTGATTTTGGTGATCTTGAACAGCGCCATCTTGGCCTGTGAGTTGAGGTAGGTGTCGTTCACATCCTCGCGGAAATCGCCGCCGGAGTGGATCTCGATCTCGTCGATCACCCGCCGCACATTGGCCAGGCTCTTGACGTAGCTCACCAGTTGGTCGGCCACCGCCCGGCTCTGCGCCGAGCCGGTGAGGAGCACCTGCCGGTTATAGCTGTTGCTGGAGACATCACTGTAGTTCTTTATCTCGGGGTGGGCCTGCTTGTAATGGTAAATAGTGAGTTCGATCCCCTGGTCCTCGACGACGGAGCCGGGGGAACGCCGGTCATGGACGACGGCCACGCCAGTCGTCGCCGCCCCCCCGACAATCAGCGGGGCACAGCCCTGAATCGGCAGGATCGACGCCAATACAAACAGATACGGCATAAGGCGTTGCATGGGGTACTCCCGTTCAATTTCCAAGCAATTTCCGGTCAATCAGGTCACAGAGGCAATGGATCACCAGTAAGTGGGTCTCCTGGATGCGGGCCGTCGATGAGGATGGCACGCGGATTTCTATGTCTTGACCTTTCAATAGGGTGGCAAGCTCCCCTCCCTCCCGCCCGGTCAGGGCGATCACCTCCATTTCCCGCTCGTGGGCAGCCTGGACGGCCTTGTTGACGTTGGCCGAGCCCCCGCTGGTGGAAATGGCCAGCAGGATATCGCCGGGGTTGCCCAGGGCCGATACCTGCTTCGAGAAGATCTGCTCGAAACTGTAATCGTTGGCGATGGAGGTCAGGGTGGAGGTATCGGTGGTCAGCGCCATGCCCGGCAGGCCGGGGCGCTCCCGCTCAAAGCGGTTCAGCATCTCCGAGGAGAAATGCTGGGCGTCGCCCGCCGAACCCCCGTTGCCGCAACTCAACACCTTGTTGCCCTGGATCAGGCGGTCGAAAATCAATTGTGCCGCGCTGGCGATAGGGTCCATCAGCAGGGGAAGCGCCCTTGCCTTGGTGTCGATGCTTTCCTCGAAAAGCCGCTGAATCTGTTGCGTCGTTTCCATAGTGCCTATTTAACCATTTACTTCATCATTTGCCAAAAGCATCTTGAATCCATTCAATTTTGCCCTGCTCAGATCCCATGCCGATAATATCGAAACGGCAGGGGCTGCGGGCCTGGAGGGGATGTGCCTGCAAATAGGCCTCCGCCGCCTTGATCAGCCGTCCCTGTTTCCGCCGGTCCACACTCTCGATAGCGCCGCCGAAACGCGCCGAATTCCGGTGCCTGACCTCGACGAACGCCAGGGTGCCCCTGTCCTCCATGACCAGATCGATCTCCCCCTGGCGGGTTGCGTAGTTGCGTTCGATCAGCCGCAGCCCCCGGCTGTTCAGGAACGCGAGGGCGAGGTCTTCCGCCTCCCTGCCGGTACGATTCATTACTAACCCGGCGGCTGAGCGGCTTCCGCAACCGGCGCGCCCGTCTCGCCCGCGCCTGGGACCGTGCTGGGCGAATAGCCGAGGATGCTGGGCCTGCCGTTGGTGATCTGCGCCCAGACCAGGCGGCGATGCACCAGGTTGTTTTCATCCAGGTAGAGATTGCCGGTCTTGCCCTGACTGGTCTCTTGCAGCTTGCCGCTGCTCAGGCGATCCAGGTGGAACAGGAGGTTATAGCTGTCGATGCCCATGGCGTAGAGCCTCGGGTATTGGGTCAGCGCGGCGGGGAACATCTTGGCCACCGCCGCCCGCGACAGGGGACCCTGATCCTCCACCAGCAGCCAGGGGATGTCGGGGAAGCGGACCCCATTGATATCGGTATCCCGGTCAGCGTTGACCTCGCCGTTGAACACCCTGGAGGTGGTGTAGATCGGCAGGTCCCCGGCCCGGTGGAACTGGAGCTGGGGACGGATCTCCCGCGCCTTGCTCCCCTCGGCGGAGAGGAAGATGAACCCGGCATCCCGGCGGGGACGGGGGTCGAATTTCAGGGTCCGGCCGAGCAGCTTTTGCAGCTTCTGCTGGCGCTGACCGCTTTCGTCCAGGTTGGTCAGACTGACGATCTGGGGAGAAAAATCGTGGCTCTTCTCGTCGTAGGCGGCCTGTTCCAGCACCCGGCCGCCCAGCTCCGTCCAGCGGGTATTGAAGGCATTGAGCTCGCGTTGACCCATGGTGCTGTTCGCCACCAGGACCAGGGCAAGGGTATGTCCATCCTGGCGGGCGCGTTCCGCCACCTGCCGGGCCTCGTCCTCCGGTGAGAGAGCGAACTGAAACAGATTGGCCGGCGGGCGCGCCTCCTGGGTGATCTGATTCAGCGCCAGGGTCGGCACCGGCAGATCGCCGCCCGAGGCCAGGACGCTGACCGCATCCTTGTCCAGGGGACCGATGACGGCGCTGGCCCCTTCCTGCACCGCCTGTTGATAAAGGGCCGGGAGGTCCTGCGGATTACCGGCGTCGTAGAACTTCAGTTCGGGCCGGCCGCTGGGATCGGAGGCGTAGTGGGCCGCCGTGATGCCCTCCTTGATGGCGTTGGCGACCTTCTGCAAGGGACCCGATTGGGGCAGCAGAACCGCGACCCGCGCCAGGGATTTCGTCTGCGCTTTCACCGCGCCGCCGTAGTGCCGCGCGTAGATCTGGGTATCGGCCGGGTGCTTGGGGAAACGGGCGCGCCAGGCCTGGTATTCCGGCTGGGCCGAGGTGAAGTTGTCCCCGTGCTTCTTGAATATGCGCGCCAGTTCCATCCAGCCGGTCATCTCGTCGGGCGGGCTGGGCTGCAACAGCTCCAGGGCCGTATCGCTCAACAGGGCCAGGGTCTTGACGATCTCCAACTGATTATTGGCGCGTTCCTCGGGACTCTCGATCATCTTGTCCAGTTCGGTCCGGGCGCGGGCGCTCTCCAGCATCTTGCCGGCACGCTGATAAGCGGCGGCCCTATCCTTGTGGAAACGCTGCAACTGATCCTTGGAGGTATCGGCGGGCGGCGCCTCTTCCAAGGAAGCGATGGCGCGATCCACCGCCCCCCGCTGCAATTCGATCTCGGCGCCGAGCAAACGCCACCGGAACCGCTCCGGAGGAGGCAGCGCCCCGGCGTTGACCTGACCGGCGGCCTCGCTCGCCAAGTCCTGGCGGTTCGCCAGCATGAACAACTCGGCCGCCTTCATATAATGCAGGTCGCGCTGGGGCGGGGCACTCTCCTTGGCCTGCCGCGCCAGTTCCCTGGCCTGCTCCAGAGCGCGTTGCTGCTCCACCGCGCTGGGGGAACCGACCAGCTCGCCGCTGGTCTCGCCCTGCCGGGTCGAGGTGGGCTGACAGGCCGTGACCGCCAGCAGGGCGGCAAACAAAAGGGCGAAGGATTTAAGCGGAGTCTGATGCATAATCGTGAATATCCCGGAAACGGCAGTCACCCAGTAGCGGAACGGGCCGGGGGACCGGCATCCCGGCGCCGGGGACGATTCCCTGGCGATGCGGTGCGGCAGGCCGCAGTTTCAATGGGTTGGAGAAAGAATGGCAGTATCCGAGGTCAGCAGAAAAGTGTCAAATGAGAGCGGCGTCCTTTACGTGGTGGCAACCCCCATCGGCAACCTCAGCGACATGAGCCGCCGCGCCCTCGACACCCTCGCCTCGGTCGATCTGATCGCCGCCGAGGACACCCGGCACACCGCCCGGCTCCTGAGCGCCATGGGCCTGGCCAAGCCGCTCATCGCCCTGCACGAACACAACGAAACCGGCATGTCGGGCCGTATCCTGGCGCGCTTGCAGGGAGGCGAATCCATCGCCCTGGTCTCCGACGCCGGAACCCCCCTGATCAGCGACCCCGGCTTCCCCCTGGTCCGGGAGGCCCGGCGCCGGGGCTGCAAGGTCGTCCCCATCCCCGGACCCAGCGCCATCATCTGCGCCCTCTCCGCCGCCGGGCTGGCGACAGACCGTTTCTTCTTCGAAGGCTTCCCCCCCCGGACCACCTCCGCCCGGCGGCGGCGGTTCCAGCAATTGGCCGCCAACACTGCGACCCTGGTCCTGTACGAATCATCCCACCGCCTGACCGAATCCCTGGAAGACATGGCCGATGCCTTCGGCGCGGACCGCCGCGCCGTCCTGGCCCGCGAACTGACCAAGCTGCACGAGACCTTCCTCGACGCCCCCCTGGGCGAACTGGTGGAGCGGGTGCGCCAGGACCCTGACCAGCAAAGGGGAGAGATGGTCATCCTGGTGGAAGGGGCGCCGAAGCGGGACGACGCAGCCGAATGCGGCATCGATACCGACAAGCTCCTTGGCCTACTTTTGCGGGACCTCTCCGTAAAGCGCGCGGCGGAGGTCGTCGCCGAAGCCACCGGCCGCCGCCGCAACGACATCTACAAGCGCGCCTTGGAACTTAAGGCCGGGCAAGAATAAGGCATAAGGCCAGCCGGTTATCCTACGCCCCACACCTACGCAACGGCATCCTCGACCAGCTCCTGGCTTGGCAGCAGGGTCAACAAGTCGAGGAAGGATGCGATGGGGGTGATTCCCGGTTCGTCCGTCAACAAGGGGGATTTGGGCTCGATGGCGAACGCCCGGTCTGCAAGGCGCATCAGGGCCAGATCATTGATGTTGTCACCCACCACCCAGGTTTGATTTACCCTCGGCGGGGTTCTATCCGTCAGGAAGCAGCGCAGGACATTGCTCTTGCAAACAGGGGGTGAGCGTCGGCCCTGGGGGGCGAGAAAGGCGGGGTTGATGCGGATCTGGCCAGAGCAAACGTCATTGTCGAAATGGATGGTATGTGCCATGGCAAAATCGGCGAATATCCGGCGTCTGACGATATCCGCCGCAATGAAATAACTATCACTGACCAGGCCCACCATGAATCCGCTTCGCTGCATCCGATTCACAAACTCGATGACGCCGGGACGTATGTCCAGAGTGCGGGCTACCCGCTCGAACTGTTTCCGGTGAACGTACTGAAAGAGCCTTGCGATTCGTTCGCTCCGCGTGGCAGCATCGCTGTCGGGGTTATCCAGCATTTGCAACAAGGCCGGTTCATGCCCCGTTGAACGCGCCAATTCAAGGACAAAGCGAGAGGACGTGACTGTCCCGTCCATATCGAGAAGGAGCAGCTTCCGGCGCCCGCCCCGCCGGGTCAGGATATAGTCGATCCCTGCTGCTGCCTGGCGTTGCGTTTCGTACATGGCCGCGACTTGCTCGACATGCAAACGCCCGGCTGTCTTGGCCCGGCTAAAGATGACCCGTGCGATCTCGTTGGCCATCAGGGTCAAATCATGCAGCGGCTGGCAGTCATGCTCAATTGAGCCTATATCGACCTCCGCCAGCCTGGCCCCGGCGAGGTGTGCATCCAACATCAGACCCACATCCACGCCATAGCCATCCTCAAAGATCAATGCCTGCAACAGGGGCTTTCGCGCGGCGATAATGCCGCCGAGGGGCTGTTTGAAATGCGCCAGTTCGGGGAAGAAGATCTTCAACATCGGCTTGGCTGTGAGTTCAGTGACGCGGCCACCCGCACGGCCGAAGCATGCCTTCACAAAGTCGGCCTCCCCCCGCAGAAGCGGCCCGCAAAGATCGGTGACGATACCGCTACGCAGGCCCGTCAGGTCGCCATCCAAATAGACCAGCAAGCCGCCTTGCGCCGCCGCGACGCCATCGTGCATGGAGGCGCCCTTGCCCAGCATGCTGCTGGTCAGCACCTTGGCCCCCGCCCGTCGCGCCAACTCAGCGGTGTTGTCGATGGAACTGTCATCAATCACGATGACTTCAGCGGTTGCCGGGTCTGCCAGGGCATAGGCTACAACTCCGGCTATGCACTTTGCTTCATTGCGGGCGGGAATTACCACGGTTGCACAGGCTGAGGGGGTGATTGGCAAGGGCTGTGCAGCAGCGGTTGTTTTGGGATGGAATCGTTCCGGCGACCGCTTGAGCCCGAAAAGGCGCTGCGCTTTGGAATTCGCCCATCGCAGCAAACCGGGCCAATGGAACAATTTTTTCATGGCAGTCCTCCTCTGATATCGAAAGGCCATTGAGGCTTCGATCGTCGGTAACAGGGCCAGCAGACTTCTTAAAGCAACCAATCCAGCGGGGCTTAAGGGGATCAGCGGTCAAGCTGGCCGTCATGGGTAAGCAGCCCATATCCAAGCAAGATGGTGAATAGCGCGGCAGGGTCCAGGGTACCCATGAATGCCCACATAAGCAAATACCCAGGGATACCCGCATTCACGGCTGTTCTGGCAACCTCGGCCATTTCCGATGGCCCGGAGATCTGGTTAAATCGTGGAACCCCGGCCCTCAGATGCAGAGTTTCGACCGATGAAACGACCTTCCACCCTGACCTTGATCTTGCTGACATGCCTCCCTTTCGGCCTTTACGCTACGGAAACCGCCCCGTCCGGCCTTACGGGCGGCTGGGTGGGACCTGCCGTGCTGGCCGTGTTCGGCCTGGCCTATCTGCTGGTGATGCTGGAAGAGACAACCCACCTGCGCAAGTCCAAGCCGGTGATCCTGGCCGCCGGGATCATCTGGGTGCTGATCGCCATCGCGGCGGGGCAACAGGGACTGCCGCCGGGCCAGGTGGAGCAGGCCCTGCGCCACAATCTGCTGGAATACGCCGAGTTGATGCTGTTCCTGCTCTCGGCCATGGCCTACATCAACGCCCTGGACGAGCGCCAGGCCTTCGAGGCCCTGCGTTCATGGCTGGTGCGCAAGGGCTACGGCTTCCGTCAGCTCTTCTGGATCACCGGCCTGCTGGCCTTCTTCATCTCGCCGGTGGCCGACAATCTGACCACCGCCCTGCTCATGTGCGCCGTGGTGCTGGCCGTCGGCGGCGACAACCGGCAGTTCGTGCTGCTTGCCTGCATCAATATCGTGGTGGCGGCCAATGCGGGCGGGGCCTTCTCCCCCTTCGGCGACATCACCACCCTGATGGTGTGGCAGAAGAACATCCAGACCCACCCCGGCCCGGTCGATTTCTGGAGCTTCTTCCACCTGTTTCTGCCGTCGGTCATCAACTGGCTGGTTCCGGCGGCGCTCATGCACTGGGCCGTGCCCAAACTGCAACCCCAGGGATCGGGGGAAAGCATTCCCATGCGCCGGGGCGCGCGCCGGATCATGGCCCTGTTTCTGCTGACCATCGCCACCGCCGTCAGCTTCCACAACTTCCTCCACCTGCCGCCGGTCATCGGCATGCTCACCGGCCTCAGCTACCTGCAATTCTTCGGCTATTACCTGAAGGTCAGCCGCCGGCCCTCCAGGAAGAGCGGCGACGAGGAGAGTTTCGGCGACCCTATCCCTCTGGAGGAGCGGCATCCGTCCTTCGATGTCTTTCACCAGTTGGCGCGGGTGGAGTGGGATACCCTGCTGTTCTTCTACGGCGTGGTGCTTTGCGTCGGCGGCCTCGGCTTCCTCGGCTACCTGAGCCTGCTCTCCCAGACCCTTTACGTGGACTGGGGCGCGACCCAGGCCAATATCGCCATCGGTTTGATCTCCGCCCTGGTGGACAATATCCCCGTCATGTTCGCGGTACTGAGCATGATGCCCGACATGACCACCGGCCAGTGGCTCCTGGTCACCCTCACCGCCGGGGTCGGCGGCTCTCTGCTCTCCATCGGCTCCGCCGCAGGCGTGGCCCTGATGGGACAGGCGCACGGCCGATACAGCTTCCTCGGCCACCTCAAATGGACCCCGGCCATCGCCCTGGGCTACGCGGCCTCCATCGGGGCACATCTGTGGCTGAATGCGGGGTTGTTCGCGTGAGTAGGAGCAGCGCCGGATTCCACTGCGTTCCACCCCATTGGGCTACCTTTCTATACCACTCGGTTAATAACCCTACCCGTTCAAGTAGGGGCGGGTTTCAAACCCGCCCCTACGGCTGATGATTTCCACGGTAATTGTTGGTTAAACAGAATGGAACTCCACAGCTTTATTTACTCGGCGGTGTTGCTGCTGTTCGTTACTTCACTGGCGGTCACGGTGTTCCGGCATCTCGGGCTCGGTTCGGTGCTGGGGCTTTTGATCGCCGGAATCGTGGTGGGGCCGCATTCGCCGGGGCCAATTTTGACGCCCCATGTGGAGGATGTGCGCAATTTCACCGAGCTGGGCGTGGTGATGCTGCTGTTCCTGATCGGGCTGGAGATGAAGCCCCACCGGCTTTGGGCCATGCGGCGGGAGGTGTTCGGACTGGGGTCGCTGCAAGTGATCCTGACGGGGCTGATCATCGCTGCCTATCTGCGGGGTTCGCAGCCGGATTGGTCCAGGGCACTGCTGCTGGGGCTGACGCTGGCGCTCTCTTCCACCGCCTTCGTCGTACAGTTGCTCCAGGAGCGCGGCGAGATCGCGAGCCGGCACGGCACGGTCAGTTTCGCCGTGCTGCTCATGCAAGATCTGGCCATCGTCCCCTTGCTGGCGCTGGTGCCGCTATTGTCCGAGCGGGGCGCGGCCCTGGGGACGGAGATACCCCTGTGGCGGCAGACCGGGCTGGCGGTTGCCGTGTTTCTCGCGGTCTGGGTGCTGGGGAGCCGCCTGGTGCCTTGGCTGCTGGAGCGGCTGGCACATCAGGGCAACCGGGAAGGCTTCTTCATGGTGGTGATGCTGGCGCTGTTCCTCTCTGCCTGGCTGATGCACGAGGCCGGATTCTCCATGGCGCTCGGCGCCTTCCTGATCGGCATCCTGTTGTCGGACTGCCGCTACAGCCTGCAAATCCAGTCCCTGGTGGAACCGTACAAGGGGCTGCTGCTGAGCCTGTTCTTCGTTGCGGTGGGCATGTCCATCGACCTGGGTACCCTGTTTGAACAGCCGCTGCTGTTCGCGCAGGGAGCGGTGGCGATCCTGCTGATCAAGCTGCTGGCCCTGTTCGTTCTGGGCCTGGCGTTCGATTTTCCCTTGACGGTAGCCGTGCGCGTGGCCTTCCTGCTGGCTCAGGGCGGCGAGTTCGGCTTCGTGCTGTTGGGCACGGCCAAGGCGCTGGGGGTGATCGATGACGCCACCTTCGTCCTGGCGGTTGGGCTGATCTCCATCACCATGCTGGCCACGCCCTTGATGGCCCGCCTGGGCGACCTGCTGGCGGCGCGCCTCGAACGCAACAAGCCGATGGAACTGGGACCCCAATTACCGGCCGAACCGGACGTGACGCCCAAGGTCATTATCGGCGGCTACGGGCGGGTGGGGCATGTGGTGGCCGTGCTGCTGCACGGCAGCGGCATCCCCTTCATCGTCTTCGACAACAACCCGGCCCATGTGCGCAAGGGCCACCAGGACGGCTTTCCCGTCTATTACGGCGACATCGGCAATCCCGATCTGCTGGCGGCGGCCCATGTGGAGCGGGCGTCCCTGGTGGTACTCACCGTCGATCAGGGTTCGGCTGCCTTGCGCGCCGTTTCGCACCTGCGCAACGGCTATCCCCATGTCCCCGTGCTGGCCAGGGCCAGGGATCTGGAGGCCAGCGGCCGCCTGCTCCAGGCGGGCGCCACCGAGGCCTATCCCGAGGCCATCGAGAGCAGCCTCAACCTGGCCGCCCACGCCCTGCGCATCGTCGGAACCCCGTCCGACGACGTGGATCAGGTGTTGGAAGGGGCGCGCGGCCGCAACTATGAACTGGTGCGCTCCCGGCATGGATTGAAGGGCTGATGCCCGCTCGTGGCTGTACTCTGGGGATTGCAACTATTCAGCCCCCCTCCCTCTGGGAGGTGGGGCAATTACCGGATTGAGCTGAATTGTTACTGGAGATTCAAGTAGCCGGCTGGGATTACAGCCCGTCCGGATGCCAGCCCAGCAAAACCACCATGACCAGGAAACTGACCGTATAGGCCACCGCGACGAACCAGCCGTGGCGCAGCCAGAGACCGACCGACCTGGCCTCGGGGTACATGTTGGAGAGGGCGACGCCGGCGGAGGAGCCGAACCAGATCATGGAGCCGCCGAAGCCCACGGCGTAAGCCAGGAAGCCCCAGTCATAGCCGCCCTGCTTCAGGGCCAGGGCCGTCAGCGGGATGTTGTCGAAGACGGCGGAGAGGTAGCCCAGGCCCATGGCGGTCTGCCAGGAGGCCACCGGCAGCTTTTCCACCGGCATCAGGGAGGCGATGGTGACCAGGCTGAGCAGGAAGAGGGTCCCCTTGAGGTTCTCCGGGATGACCTCCCAGTCATGGCGGCACAGGGGAGTGGACAGGAGGATGGCCGCCCATACCGCCATGCCGATGAAGGGCAGGCTGTTGGAAATATCCTTGAAGCTGGAGTTGATGAGGATATTGGTCACCATGGCGAAGACCAGGATCAGGATCACGACGAAGATCCGGTTCCAGTTCACCTGGGTGCGTTCGTTGACATTCTTGAGGATGGGCGAATAGGCCTGTTGCAGCTTGGCCGCCGGGATGCCGAAGATGAACAGGGCGATGAGGGCTGCGATGATGCATTCAAACACCTGGCCAGGGGTGACGCCGGCGATCCACATCATGGTGGTGGTAGTGTCGCCGACCACGCTCCAGGCGCCGCCGGCGTTGGAGGCCGCCACGATCCCCGCCAGGTAGCCGATGTGGACCTTGGCCTTGAACAACTGGTGGGCCATGGCGCCGCCGATCAGGGCGGCGGCGATGTTGTCCAGGAAGCTGGAGATGAAGAAGATCATCACCAGCAGGAGAAAGGCGCCCTTCCAGTCGTCCGGCAGAAACTTGGGCAAAATCACTGGGACATGGCTCTTCTCGAAATGCCGCGCCAGGATGGCGAAGCCCAGCAGCAGGCAGAAGAGGTTGGCCAGGGTGACCCACTCATGGCCCAGGTGGCCGATGAGGCCCGCCAAGCCCGCCCCGGTCTTGAAGCCGGTGAAGATGAGCTTGTAGAGAATGACCACCGCTAGGCCGGTGGTCGCCACGGCGAAGGTCTGGTTGTGGAATAGGGCCACGCCCAGCAACACCAGGGCGAAGAGGATGAACTCCACCGGAATGCCCGCCACTTCGATCAACTGCATGGGGGCAGCGGTCTCGGAGGCCATTGCCGCCCCCAGGGGAGCGGCAATGAGAAGGGCCAGGACAATGCGAAACAGGAGACTGATCATCTGAAAATCCCAACATTAAGAAAGAAAGCGATTTGCCGGGCCGGTCCGCCATACTTGCGTCCGGAAATGGGCAGAGACTCCACCCAAGGCCAAAGGCGGCAACTTTAGCCTTTTCCATGGCGGCAATGCAAAATTGCCGCCGGGGACGGCCCAAGGGGCGAACATTGACAAGGGTCAAGAGCGCTTTCCATAATGCCCGAGCAGGTATTCGGGCCCGTGAAGGCAGGAGGCAGGGGCGGAAGACGGAAAAGAGATGTCTCCTGAATATACAGAGTCACAATTAAATCCGGATTATCGAGGAGCGGGTCAATGAAAATGCGGTTGCACATGATTTTAGGGGTCGCCCTGGCTGCGTTCGCCACGGCGTCAGCGGCCGAGGAACTGGTGCGGATCGGCCTGGCCGCTCCGCTCACCGGTCCCCAGGCCCACCTCGGCCAGGACATCGCCAACGGCGCACGCCTCGCCATTGAGGAAATCAATGCCACCCAGCCCAAACTCGGCGGCCAGCCGGTGCGATTCGAGCTGGTGGTGGAAGACGATCAGGCTGACCCCCGCACCGCCACCGTGGTGGCGCAGAAGTTTGTGGACAGCGGCGTCAAGGGGGTCATCGGCCACCTCAACTCCGGCGCCAGCATCCCGGCCTCACGAGTCTATAACGACGGCCGGGTGCCGCAGATCTCCCCCTGTTCCACCGCCGTGGCCTACACCCATCAGGGCTTCGACACCACCTTCCGCCTCATGGCCAACGACGCCCAGCAAGGGGCCGCCCTGGGCGAATACGCCGCCAAGATAGGCAAGCGGGTCGCCGTGGTGGACGACCGCACCGCCTACGGCCAGGGCCTGGCCGACGAGGTGGTCAAGGCATTGAAGGCGCGCGGCGTGGAGCCGATCGCCCACGAGTTCACCACGGACAAGTCCACCGACTTCACCGCCATCCTCACCTCCATCAAGGGCAAGAAGCCCGATGTGATCGTCTATTGCGGCATGGACGCCCAGGGTGCGCCCATGGCGCGGCAGATGCGGACCCTGGGGATCAAGGCCCTGTTCCTGGGTGGTGACGGCATCCAGACCGCCGAGTTCATCAAGCTGGCCGGGACCGCCACGGAAAACGCCGTGGGTTCCTCCCCCGGCCTGCCCCTGGAGAAGATGCCCGGCGGGGCCGATTTCGAGAAGCGTTTTGCCGCCAAATACGGCAAGATTCAGCTCTATGCCCCCTTCGCCTATGATTCCGTGCGGGTGATGGTGGACGCCATGCGCCGCGCCGGGTCCGCCGATCCCGAGAAATACCGCGCCGAGCTGGCCAAGACCGACACCAAGGGCGTGGTCGGCCACATCGCCTTCGATGCCATGGGCGACCTCAAGGACGGCGCCGTGACCCTTTACCAGGTCAAGGAAGGCAAGTGGTCCGCCGTCGAGACTTTGGGCGGTTCGTCCCGCTGAATTCCCCCTCCCCAACCCTCCCCCGGAGGGGGAGGGAGCAAAGGTGCCTTGCGTATTTTCACGGTAACGAACCATGGACATCCTCCTCCAACAAATCATCAACGGCCTCATCCTAGGTAGCCTCTACGCCCTGGTGGCCCTGGGCTACACCATGGTCTACGGCATCCTGGAGCTGATCAATTTCGCCCATGGCGAGATTGTCATGGTCGGCGCCCTGGTGGCCCTGGCGGTGCTGGCCGGACTGGCGGGGACCGGGCTGCCGGGACCGGTGATGCTGGTCATTGCCACTCTGGTGGCCATGGCGGTCTGCATGGTCGCCGGTCTGCTGATCGAGCGCATCGCCTACCGCCCCCTGCGCACCGCGCCGCGCCTGGCCCCGCTGATCACCGCCATCGGCGTCTCCATCGTGCTGCAAAACCTGGCTATGATCATCTGGGGCCGCCAGTACATCGCCTTCCCGCCGATCCTGGATATCCAGATCTACGAGCTGGCCGGGGCCACCATCACCAATATCCAACTGCTGATTGTCGCCGTGGCCACCCTCGGCATGATCGGCCTGGTGCTGCTGGTCAACCGCAGCCGCCTGGGCCGCGCCATGCGCGCCACGGCCCAGAACCGCGATGTGGCGGGCCTGATGGGTGTTGATGTCAATCGCGTGATCGCCGCCACCTTCGTCATCGGCTCCGCCCTGGGGGCTGTGGCCGGGGTGCTGATCAGCGCCTATTACGGCATCGGCCACTACGCCATGGGCTTCATCCTCGGGCTCAAGGCCTTTACGGCGGCGGTGCTGGGCGGCATCGGCAACATCCCCGGCGCGGTGCTGGGCGGGCTGCTGCTGGGGATCATCGAGTCCCTGGGGGCGGGCTATATCGGCGACCTCACCGGCGGCTTCCTGGGCAGTCATTACCAGGACATCTTCGCCTTCTTTATCCTGATTTTGGTCCTGATCTTCCGCCCCTCCGGGTTGCTGGGAGAGCAGGTGGCGGACCGCGCCTGATGCTCTCCCTGCTGCCCGAATCCCTGCGCCACGACCGCCGCCTGGTCTGGGCCACCTATGCCGGACTGGCGCTGCTGCTGTGCCTGCTGCCCTTTCTGGTGGACGCGGGCATGGGGCGCACCTGGGTGCGTATCCTCGACTTCGCCCTGCTCTATGTGATGCTGGCCCTGGGGCTGAATATCGTGGTGGGCTTCGCCGGGTTGCTCGATCTGGGCTATGTGGCCTTCTACGCGGTCGGGGCCTATCTCTACGCCATCCTGGCCTCGCCCCACTTCGGCCTGCATCTGCCCTTCTGGGTGTTGCTACCCCTGGGCGCGGCCATCGCCGGGCTGTTCGGCATGCTGCTGGGCGCGCCGACCCTGCGCCTGCGCGGCGACTACCTGGCCATCGTCACCCTGGGCTTCGGCGAGATCATTCGCATCTTCCTCAACAACCTGAATGCCCCGGTCAACATCACCAACGGTCCCCAGGGGATCAACCTGATCGACCCGATCCAGGTCGCCGGCCTGCCGCTTTCCAAGGGGCTGGACCTGGGCATCCTGACCCTGAGCGGCGTCCATGCCCATTACTACCTCTTCCTTACCTTGACCCTGCTGACCATCTTCATCGCCCTGCGCCTGCAAGACTCGCGCATCGGCCGCGCCTGGGTGGCGATCCGGGAAGACGAGGTGGCGGCGGTGGCCATGGGCATCAACACCCGCAACATCAAGCTGCTGGCCTTTGCCATGGGCGCCATGTTCGGCGGCGTGGGCGGCGGCCTTTTCTCCGCCTTCCAGGGCTTCGTCAGCCCCGAATCCTTTACCCTGATGGAGTCGATCATGATCCTCTCCATGGTGGTGCTGGGCGGCATGGGCCACATCCCCGGCGTCATCCTGGGCGCGGTGGCCCTGACCCTGCTGCCCGAGCTGCTGCGCTATATCGGCCCCTTGCAGCAATCCCTGTTCGGACGTGTGGCCGTGGACCCCTCGGACCTGCGCATGCTGCTGTTCGGGATGGGGCTGGTGCTGGTCATGCTGTTCCGGCCCGAGGGCCTCTGGCCCTCGCCCAAGCGCGCCCGCGAACTGCACCCCGACAGCCCCGACGTGAGCCGCCAGGAGCAGGAGGACCTCTATGACGCCAGCCGCTGAGCTGCTGCTGGAGGGACGCGAGGTCACCAAGACCTTCGGCGGTCTGGCGGCCCTCTCCGATGTGTCCTTGACCATCCGCCGGGGCGAGATCTACGGCCTCATCGGCCCCAACGGCGCCGGCAAGACCAGCCTGTTCAACTGCCTGACCGGCCTCTACCGCCCAGACGGCGGCGAGTTCCTGCTGGAAGGCAAGAGCCTGGCCGGGCTCAAGCCCCACGCCGTGGCGAACAGGGGCATCGCCCGCACCTTCCAGAACATTCGCCTCTTCGCCAACATGACCGCCCTGGAGAACGTCATGGTGGGCCGCCACGCCCGCTCCCGCACCGGCGTCCTGGGCGCCATCCTACGCACCCCCGGCGCCCGCGCCGAGGAGGCCGCCATCCGCGAACATGCCCAGCGGTTGCTGGCCTATGTGGGGCTAGAGAGACAGTCCGGTTCCCTGGCCAAGGAGCTGCCCTACGGCGACCAGCGCCGCCTGGAGATCGCCCGCGCCCTGGCCACCGAACCCAAACTCCTCGCCCTGGACGAACCCGCCGCCGGCATGAACGCCACCGAGACGGCGGCCATGCGCGCCCTGATGACCCGCATCCGCGACGACGGCGTGACGCTTCTATTGATCGAACACGATGTCGCCCTGGTCATGGGCCTCTGCGACCGGGTCGCGGTCCTGGACTACGGCCGTAAGATCGCCGAAGGCACCCCCGCCGAAGTGCAGGGCAACCCGGCTGTGATCGAGGCCTATCTGGGCGCGGGGATGGCGGCATGAATCCGATTTTTCACCGCGAAGGACGCAAAGGAACGCAAAGAAGTTCAATGGTTGTGATCGTTTCCACGCTCCAGCGTGGGAATGCCGCCAGCGACGCTCCAGCGTCGCGAGTTGGCGGTTACTGGAGGACAAGGCTGATTCCGGGACGCTGGAGCGTCCCGGGATGCATTCCCACGCCGGAGCGTGGGAACGATAAATTTTCCTTAGCGTTCTTCGCGCCCTTTGCGGTTGATACGAGATTCTCAGCATGAACCTGCTGGAACTGCACTCCCTCGCCGTGCATTACGGCGGCATCAAGGCGGTCAAGGGCATCGACCTCCATATCGCCGAGGGCGAGGTGGTCTGTCTCATCGGCGCCAACGGCGCCGGCAAGACCAGCAGCCTCAAGGCCATCGCCGGGCTGCTGCCGGCCGCTGGTGGTGAGGTCCTTTTCCGGGGTCAACCCATCACCCGGCTCCCCGCCCATCAGCGGGTGCGCCAGGGGCTTGCCCTGGTCCCCGAGGGCCGTGGCGTCTTCCCGCGTCTGACGGTGGAAGAAAACCTCCTCATGGGCGCCTATCAATTCGACGACAAGCCCCAGATCCGTATCGATCTGGAGAACAGTTATTCCCTCTTCCCCCGCCTCCAGGAGCGCCGCGCCCAACGGGCAGGCACCCTCTCCGGCGGTGAACAGCAGATGCTCGCCATCGCCCGCGCCCTCATGAGCCGCCCGCGCCTGCTGCTGCTGGACGAACCCTCCATGGGCCTCGCCCCCCTCATGGTGCAGAAGATCTTCGAGACCATCCGCGGCATCGCCGCCCAGGGCGTCACCCTGTTGCTGGTGGAACAAAACGCCCGGCTCGCCCTGGAAGTCAGCCAGCGCGGCTACGTCCTCGACGGCGGCCGCGTCACCCTCGCCGACAGCTCAGAGTCCCTACTCGGCAATCCCCAGGTCCGGGCAGCCTATCTGGGGGCTTGATTTCTCATAATTTTTCGGCCTCCCTGGATAGGATGGAGTTCCATGAGACCTCGGCCAATTGGTCTTGCGGGCAGTAGAAACACGCCACCGGAACATTCAGCACAGCCGCAATCGATCAGCGTGTGGACCAAGGGGAAAACAGGGAATCTACTCTCCGTACATCTCTGTGATCATCCTTCGTAGCTGGGAAGCTTGGGGATTCGATAGCTGATCAACCTTTTGTTTTAGCCGGGTTTTGCTGATTGTGCGTATTTGGTCAACGGCGATTTCAGATTGTTTGCCGGCGCAATCAATCTGAAGCCTTGATCTCCATGTGGGGTGTATTTTTGAGGTTATTGGGCAAATAACGACAGTTTCCAGATACTTGTTCATGGCGTCATCGCTGATGATGACAACGGGGCGAATTTTGCTGATTTCGCTCCCGGCAGTAGGGTTCAAGTCCGCAAAATAGATTTCGTATCGTTTAGGCGTCAACTTCTTCACCCTCCAAGCCATCTAGCAGTGCAGGGTCATAATCGCTCCAGTCATCACCCTCGTTTGCCATGGCCTTATAGGTGTCAGCCCAGGAAAGTTTGTCGTCTTGTTTTTTCCGGAGGAGAAGCCCTTGGTCGGTCTCTTCCAAGACCAACGAGCTGGTAAAGCCGTATTTTTGCAACAGGTCTTTGGGTAAGCGGACGCCCATGGAGTTGCCTATGGGCACTATTTTAATGTCTCTGGAGCGTAGTGATTTTTCCATGGCGTCACCTGTAGATTCTGATGTCAATGGCTATGTAATTACTGTAGTCACAGAATGACACGGCGATTAAAATTCCGCAAGCACGTAGGCTGAAATACGAAGCCCAACCATACGTCACCGTCGGCCAATCTCCAATCTCTGGCGCAGTTGAATCTGCCCCTCCCCCAAGATCGTACAATCTCCTTTCCCCGCTCCCGAAGGTACGATTATATTCAGTCTCTTGCAGGGTCCATTCAATTCACAAGCACGGGGGTTCCATGCTCAACCTCATCACCCGAAGACTGGCCTGGCTGGTGGTCGCCCTCACCGGCGCGACGGCGGTCGGCGGCATCGCCATCAACCGGGGCGAGCCGGTGAATACGCTTTGGTTCATCACCGCCGCCCTCTGCATCTACGCCATCGCCTACCGCTTCTATGCCGCCTGGATCGCGGCCAGTGTATTGGCGACGGACGAGACCCGCGCCACCCCCGCCGAGCGGTTCAACAACGGCCGCGACTTCGTGCCCACCAACCGCTGGGTTGTCTTCGGCCACCACTTCGCGGCCATCGCCGGGCCGGGGCCGCTGATCGGTCCGACCCTGGCGGCGCAATTCGGTTATCTGCCGGGGACACTGTGGATTCTCTTCGGGGCGGTGCTGGGCGGTTGCGTACAGGACATGACCACGCTCTTCTTCTCCACCCGCCGCGACGGCCGCAGCCTGGGGCAAATGGCGCGCGACGAGCTGGGTCCAATTGGCGGGATGGCGGCCCTGACCGGCACGCTCATCATCATGGTGATCCTGATCGCGGTGCTGGGGCTGGTGGTGGTGAACGCCATGAAGCACAGCCCCTGGGCGACCTTCACGGTGGCCATGACCATCCCGGTGGCGGTGGTGGTGGGGCTATACATGAGAAATATCCGCCCCGGACGGGTGCTGGAGGGTTCGCTGCTGGGGCTGGTGTTGCTGCTGCTCGCCGTCGCGGGAGGCGGCTGGGTCGATCACAATGAAACCCTGCGCCCCCTGTTCGACCAAGAGGGCCTGACCCTGGCCTGGTTCGTGATCGGCTACGGCTTCATCGCGGCGGTGTTGCCGGTGTGGCTGTTGCTGGCGCCGCGCGATTATCTCTCCACCTTTATGAAGCTGGGCACGGTGATCCTGCTGGCTCTCGCCATCGTCCTGCTGCACCCGGACGTGAAGATGCCCGCCCTGACTCAGTTCGTGGACGGTTCGGGGCCGATATTTGGGGGAAAACTCTTTCCGTTCGTGTTCATCACCATCGCCTGCGGGGCGATCTCCGGCTTCCATTCTCTGATCGCGTCCGGCACCACCCCCAAGCTGCTGGCCAATGAGCGCGACATCCGCATGATCGGCTACGGCGGCATGCTGCTGGAGTCCTTCGTCGCCATCATGGCCATGATCGCCGCCACGGTGCTGGACCCCGGCGTCTACTTCGCCATCAACAGCCCGGCGGGGATCGTCGGCAAGGAGGCGGCGGATGCCGTGGCAACGATCTCCTCCTGGGGCTTCCCGGTGACGGTGGAGCAGATGAACGCCCTGGCCCGCGAGATGGGTGAAAAGACCCTGTTCGCCCGCACCGGCGGCGCCCCTTCGCTGGCGGTGGGCATGGCCAGCATCTTCGGCAGTGCCTTCGGCCAGGGCATGCTGGCCATCTGGTATCACTTCGCCATCATGTTCGAGGCGGTCTTCATCCTCACCACATTGGACGCAGGGACGCGCGTCGGGCGCTTCATGTTGCAGGACTTCCTCGGCAACTTTTCCGCGAAATTGGGCAAGACCTCCTGGTATCCCTCGGTGCTGCTGTCGTCCGGCATCATCGTCGCCGCCTGGGGCTATTTCCTCTATATCGGCGTCATCGACCCCAACGGCGGCGTCAACATCCTCTGGCCCCTCTTCGGCATCGCCAACCAGATGCTGGCGGCCATCGCCTTGTCGGTGGGGACCGGGATTTTGATCAAATCGGGCAAGCTCAACCGCGCCTGGATCACCGGAGTTCCTCTCGCCTGGCTGGCCATCGTCACCACCACGGCGGCCTACGAGAAGGTCTTCAGCAGCGATGTGCGGGTCGGTTTCCTCGCCGCCGCCAACGACCTGGCGGCCAAACTGGCGTCGGGTGCCCTGCCGCCGGAGAAGGCGGCCGTCGCCCCGCAATTGATCTTCAACCAGCAACTGGATGCCGGGCTGACGCTGTTCTTCATCGCCGTACTCTGGATCGTCATCGGCGACATGCTGCGGGTCGCCCTGCGCCATCTCCAGGGGCTGCCGATCCCGCCCCTGTCTGAATCGCCCCACGAGCCCAGCCGGCTGGTGGAAGACTGGGTGAGGGACTGAGCATGTGGCATAGACTCTGGCGCTTCATCCGCCGCCTGTCGGGCGATGATGCCTACGAACGCTATCTCCGTCACCATGGCCGTTGCCATGCTGGCGAGGCGCCCCTGTCTCGACGGGAGTATTTCAAGCGCGAGCAAGAGCGGAAATGGGGCGGGGTGCGGCGGTGTTGCTAACAGGGCGTAGCTTGACCCCCATGGCGTTTGCTGCAATGCTCCCCGGCCTCGTTTGATCAAGGTGATCCTCCATGCTGCATGAATTTATCGACTGGATTCTGGTCACCGTCGGGGCCTGGGGCTACACGGGGATCTTTATCCTGATGGCGCTGGAATCGACGGTCCTGCCTGTCCCGAGCGAATTGGTGCTGATCCCGGCGGGTTATCTGGCCTACCAGGGCAAGATGAATTTCCTTTTGATCGTGCTCACCTCCACGGTCGGCAGCCTGGCGGGGGCCTTCGTCAACTACGGCTTTGCTCTATGGGTGGGGCGCCCCTTCCTGGAGCGTTATGGCCGCTACTTCTTCGTGCGCCCGGCGCTGCTGCACAAGACGGACGCCTTTTTCCTCAGCCACGGGGCCATTTCCACCTTCACCGGACGCCTGATCCCCGGCATCCGCCACCTGATCTCGTTGCCCGCCGGGTTGACGCGCATGAGTCCAGCCAAGTTCAGTTTCTATACCTGCCTGGGCGCCGGGATCTGGTCCCTGGTGCTGACCCTGATGGGCTATTTCATCGGCGGCAACCAGAAGCTGATCGAGGAAAACCTGCCCCTGCTGACCTTCGGGGTCGTGGCAGCCGTCGGCCTGACGCTGGCGGGGTATTACCTCTGGCAGAGACGCCGGACCGCTTGACCTGATCGAGAGCGACGACCGGCCTTGACATGGCCAGCGGACAAAGGAATAATTGCGCGCTTCTCACTCGGGTACAGATTTCAGGAGACCATCGTGGCCAACACCGCACAAGCCCGCAAGCGCGCCCGCCAGGCTGAAAAGCGCCGCCAGCACAACGCCTCGCGTCGCAGCATGACCCGCACCTACCTCAAGAAGGTGGTGAACGCCATTGAAGCGGGCAATAAGGAAGCGGCTATCGCGGCATACGCGAGCGCCGTCCCCATGCTCGATAACGCCGCCAATCAAGGGCTGATCCACAAGAACAAGGCCGCTCGGCATAAGAGCCGCCTCAACGCCAAGATCAAGGCCATGGCCTGACGGTCTTCCTCTTGCGCAATAAAAAACCGGCTTCGAGCCGGTTTTTTATTGGGTGATTCCGCCGGTTACGCCAGTACCAGATTATCCCGGTGAATCAGCTCCTCCTCGTCCACATAACCGAGCACCTCGCCAATCCGATAACTCGGCAGCCGGAGGATTCTGCGCGTTTCATCAGAGCTGTAATTGACCAGCCCCCGCGCCACCTCGCGGCCGTTTTCATCGATACAGGAAACCACCTCGCCACGCGAGAAATCTCCCTCGACCGCGCCGACACCCACGGGCAACAGGCTCTTGCCCGATTCCCGCAGGACCCGGACCGCGCCGGCATCCAGCACCAGACGCCCTCGCACCTGGAGGTGCCCGGCCAGCCAGCGCTTGCGGGCCGCCTCGGGCTCCTGCCCCGGCAGGATCAGGGTGCCCAGGGATTCGGCGGCGGCAACGCGGGTCAGGACCGCCGGCTCGCGGCCGCCCGCGATCAGGGTCGCGGTCCCGGAACGGGCGGCCAGGCGCGCGGCGCGGACCTTGGTGACCATGCCGCCACGCCCCAGCCCCGAAACGGAATCTCCCGCCACTTCGTCCAGGAGGGGATCGTCGGCCCGCGCCTCGCCGATGAGGCGAGCGCCGGGATTGGAGCGGGGATCGCTGTCGAAGAGGCCGGACTGGTCGGTCATGAGGATCAGCAGGTCCGCATCGACCAGATTGGCCACCAGGGCGGCCAGGGTGTCGTTGTCGCCGAAGCGCAGCTCCTCGTTGGCGACGGCATCGTTTTCGTTGATGACCGGCACCACCCCCAGACCGAGCAGGGTGAGCAGGGTGCTGCGGGCATTGAGGTAGCGCCGGCGGTCTGTCAGGTCGTCGTGGGTCAGCAGCACCTGGGCGGTGTGCAGGCCCCGCTGCTGGAAGCAGCTCTCCCAGGCCCGCACCAGGCCCATCTGGCCGATGGCGGCGGCGGCCTGCAATTCGTGCAGGGATTTGGGCCGCTTGCTCCAACCCATGCGACTCATGCCCTCGGCTACGGCGCCGGAGGAGACGATGAGCAGCTCGCCCCCCTGCCCCACCCGGTCGGCCATCTGATCGACCCAGACGGCGAGGGTGGCGAGGTCCAACCCCTTGCCGTCCGCCGTCAGCAGGGAACTGCCGATCTTCACCACCCAACGCCGCGCCCTGGCGGCGGCAGCTCTCGAACTCATTAAAAAATCTCTCTATTTACCGCAAAGGACGCAAAGAACGCGAAGAAAGACAGGGAAGCGCGCCTTCCGGAACTCTCAGCTTCTGGATGAGCGGCGAAACACGGGTAACTAATTGTATTTCTTCGCGACTCTTTGCGTCCTTTGCGGTTAAATCTGGTGTCGGGTTCATTGCAGGGGGTCCCAGGGTTTGTCGTCCTCTTCCTCGGCACCCCGCTGCTCGGCGCGCAGGGCGATCAGCCGCTCCATCAGGTCATAGACCAACTGAGTGGTGCCCTGCCCTGTAACGGCCGAGATGCCATAGACCGGCCCTTTCCAGCCCATGGTCTCGATCAGGGCATCGCGCCGCTGCTCGAAATCCTCTTCGCAGAGCAGGTCTATCTTATTGAGGACCAGCCAGCGCTCGCGCTCCAGAAGATCGCCGCCGAACTTCTCCACCTCGGCCAGGATCTGCCTCGCATCTCCTGCCGGGTCATGGTCGTCCAACGGCGCCAGATCCACCAAATGTACCAAGAGGCGGGTGCGGGAGAGGTGCTTGAGGAACTGGATGCCGAGCCCGGCGCCTTCCGCCGCCCCTTCGATCACGCCGGGGATGTCGGCGACGACGAAGCTCTTGCGGTCGTCGATACGGACCACGCCCAGATTGGGATAGAGGGTGGTGAAGGGATAGTCGGCCACCTTGGGGCGGGCGCTGGAGATGCGGGTGATCAGGCTCGACTTGCCGGCGTTGGGGAGGCCGAGCAGGCCCACATCGGCCAGCACCAGCAGCTCCAGATGCAACTGCCGCCGCTCGCCGGGCGTACCGGGGGTGGCGCGGCGCGGGGCACGGTTGGTGCTGCTCTTGAACCGGGCATTGCCGAGACCATGGAAACCGCCTCGGGCGACCAGCAGCCTTTCGTTGTGCGTGAGAACCTCACCGATCATCTCATCGGTTTCGAGGTCAAGCACACGGGTCCCAATGGGGACCCGCACCAGCAGATCGCTGCCCTTGCGCCCGATCTTCTGGCGGCCCATGCCATTCTGGCCTCGCTCGGCCCGATGACGGCGGGCATGGCGGAAATCGACCAGGGTGTTGAGGCCCTCGTCACCCACCAGGTAGACACTGCCGCCGTCACCGCCGTCACCGCCGTCCGGTCCACCCATGGGGACGTACTTCTCGCGCCGGAAACTGACGCAGCCGTTGCCGCCGTCGCCTGCATCGACCTTGATAATTGCCTCGTCTACAAATTTCAACCCAGAATCCTCGGTTGGACGGGCTGGAGTGTGCGGTATTCGGGGTGCAGTGCAAGGCGTAGCGACGCGGAATGGTCATTCCATTCCAAGGAGTTGCAACGCAGCCATGCGCCCCGAATACCGTGCAATCCGGCCCGTAGCGAGGCCGCCCTTTTGGTGGGCCTCAAATAGCAAAATACTCCCGGCGAAAACATGGCGTTACCTACGCTGATAAGCGGTCAACCGAGGATTCTGGGTTCATAGCTTCATACGCAAAAAGCCCCGCCTTTAGCGGGGCTTATAACTATCCGGGCTGGATGAACCGTCTTACTCGGCAGCAACGACCTCGACGAAACGTCTCTGCTTGGGACCTTTGGTCAAAAACCTGACGACGCCGTCGGCCTTGGCGAACAGGGTATGATCCTTCCCGCAGCCCACATTCCCGCCGTTGTGGTACTGGGTTCCACGCTGACGCACGATGATGCTGCCGGCCTGGATGACCTGACCACCAAAGATCTTGACGCCCAGTCGTTTGGATTCTGAATCGCGGCCGTTACGGGAGCTACCGCCTGCTTTCTTGTGAGCCATTCTGTACTCCTCGAAAATTAACCGTTGATACCGGTGATCTCAAGCTCGGTGAACCACTGGCGGTGGCCCTGGCGTCTCATGTAATGCTTGCGGCGCCTGAACTTGATGATCATGACCTTGTCGCCACGGCCATGGGATTTGACCTTGGCGGTAACCTTTCCACCGGCGACGTAGGGTGCGCCGATCTTGATGTCCTCACCGTTGGCGACCATGAGAACCTTGTCGAGCTCCACGGTGGCACCTTCATCGGCGGCCAGTTTTTCAACACGCAGGGTGTCACCCTGGGCCACGCGATACTGCTTGCCACCGGTCTGAATTACGGCATACATGTCTAAGTTCTCCACATGAACCATTCCGCCTCGGGCGGAATGTGAAAAAACCAATTCATCTCTATAAAGAGAAAGAGGCGGAATTCTAGCCGCGGAAACCGGCGCGGTCAAACCCTATCCACTTAGTTGATCTAAATACTGGATTTTCCCCAGCCGGGACATTAGCATGTCCGCTTCCTCAAACAGCAATAACACCCGATGACGATGGAAATATCCGCAATCCGAGACCTTGCCGCAAAGGATATGCGTTCCGTCAATGAATTGATCCTGAAACGGCTCAGCTCCGATGTGGTGCTGATCAATCAGATAGGCGCCCATATCATACACAGCGGCGGCAAGCGACTGCGTCCCATGATTGTCCTCCTGGCGGCAAGGGCCATGGGCTATCAAGGCGAGCGGCATGTGGACCTGGCCGCCATCATCGAGTTCATCCACACCGCCACCCTCTTGCACGACGACGTGGTCGACGTATCGGACAAGCGCCGCAACCAGGATACCGCCAACGCCGTCTGGGGCAACGCCTCCAGTGTGCTGACCGGTGATTTCCTCTATTCCCGCTCCTTCGAGATGATGGTGGACGTGGCCGACATGCGCGTCATGCAAATTCTGGCCACCGCCACCAATCGCATCGCCGAGGGCGAGGTGTTGCAGCTCCTCAACTGCAACAACCCCGACACCACCGAACAGGAATACCGCGAAGTCATCCTGCGCAAAACCGCCGTCCTGTTCGAGGCCGGCAGCCGCCTGGGCGCCATCATCGCCGGCAGCGGCCCGGAACAGGAAGAGGCCATAGCCGATTACGGCCTGCATCTGGGTATCGCCTTCCAACTGGTCGACGACGCCCTCGACTACACCGCCAAGGCCGAAGATCTGGGCAAAAACCTGGGCGACGACCTGGCCGAGGGCAAACCCACCCTGCCGCTGATCCACGCCATGCAACGGGGCACGGAGACGCAGAGCGCCATCATTCGCCAAGCCATCGAAGAGGGCGGTCGGGACCGGATCGGCGAGATCTTAACGATTATTGAATCCACCGGAGCAATCGCGTACACTGCCCGGCTTGCGCAGGAAGAGGCCGTGCTCGCGAAGCAAGCGCTAAACAAGATCCCGGCCTCTCCCTACCGCGAAGCGCTCGCGTCGCTCGCGGACTACTCCGTAAGCCGCACTTACTGAGCAGGACGCAAATCTTCACATTCGGGGTGTAGCTCAGCCTGGTAGAGCACCGCCTTCGGGAGGCGGGGGTCGGAGGTTCGAATCCTCTCACCCCGACCAATCAAATCAAGGGCCGAACCCGATATGGCCCTTACCTTCATCGCACAGCTCCATCCCCAAGCCCGCCTAGCCTTCCAGCGCACTCTGTTCGTGCGCGCACCGAAAAGGCATCCCCTCATTCTGCCGGGCATGACAACAAAGCCATGCCTGAAAATAATACTCGCCACGCCCGCCTCTCCCCGAGAGAAGGCAAACAAATCAGTATGCGCGTTTCACGTTAATACAACCGGGGCATCCATCCCTTACGGACACACAAAGCGAGCGGTTGTCGCAAATCCAACAAGAGACGTTGTACAGAGAGGATGGCGTAACAGAACCACATGACTACCGGAAACATATGACCCGGCAATGCACCCGCCGCTCGAACCGAGCAGGGACTGTAGTTAAAGAAAGAGCACGAAAGGAAAGGAGCAATCCCCCAACTTCCGTCTCAGAATAATAGAAAGAGCGCCGAGGAGACCCAAACGGTCAGCCTCGACGCCTCTCATTACCGGACAACCGGCCTGAGCCGGTCATTCGACAATACTGACTTAACCCCCGGCAGCAGGGGAATAGGTGCCGTGACCCACGGAAACCAGATCACCCTTCCGCTTGAGATAGGCCATGGTTTGGGAGAGATTCTTGGGCTCTATGCCAGCGGCAATAAGATCAGCATTGATCTCCTTGGTACTGGCCTGCCCCCTCGCTTTTACGATTTCCACTATCTTGGCCGATACGCCAGGGGTGCGGGCAACGGCGCCGGACGCCGGAGCAGCAGCCGGTTTACGGTTCGGTCCGCCAAGCTTCTTGATCTCCGCGTCCAGCGCGCTTACTTCCTTGTTGTAGTGGGAAGTAACTTCGCGGCGCTTGGCCCTCAGCTCGTCAATCTTGAGCTTTACTTCGGCTTGCTTCCTAGCCTTTTCCTCTTCTTTACGTTTTTTGGCCAGTTCAAAGAGCTCATCCGAACTCAAGCTTTCGAAATCGGTCATTTTGCTTTCACTCGCTAAACAGGGAACAAGGTTCGATGCATAGAATAGCATGTTTAACCTTGTATACAAGATCAAGATGATTCATCCGGCCTATTAACATGCCGTCCGCTAAAAATGCACAATCATGCAAAACCAAGACAACAATCACGAACTAACAGATCAGTACACAAGCGAGTCTCTATTGCCACATCCCCTCGTCAAAATACCGGCGCCTGCAATGGGTTCACCGGTCATGCCTATCAGCCAGCCCATTATCTTACGTGGAGCACCCTCATTGCGACGAGCAACCTAGGCCAACAAGCCCTTTACCTGCAACTTGCGGATCTGATCCCTGACCTTGGCGGCCTCCTCAAACTCCAAGTTACGGGCGCGTTGATACATCTTCTCCTCCAACGCCTTGACCTTCTTGGCCATCTGCGCGGGTGACAACGCGGCGTATTCACCCACCTCTTCGGCCACTTTGGCGTAGCGCTTTGCCGAGACGGGGCCGCCGGGGTAGGCGCCTTCCATAATGTCGGCCACGTTCTTTTTTATCGTCTTGGGCGTGATGCCATGGGTCTCGTTATGGGTCACTTGCCTGGCGCGGCGGCGCTCGGTCTCGTCCATGGCGCGGCGCATGGAGCCGGTGATTTTGTCGGCGTAGAGGATGGCGCGGCCGTTGAGGTTGCGGGCGGCGCGGCCGATGGTCTGTATCAATGAAGATTCGGATCGCAAGAAGCCTTCCTTGTCGGCGTCGAGGATGGCGACCAGGGCGACTTCGGGCATATCCAGCCCCTCGCGCAACAGGTTGATGCCCACCAGCACATCGAACACGCCCAGGCGCAGGTCGCGGATGATCTCGACCCGCTCCACGGTCTCGATGTCGGAGTGGAGGTAGCGCACGCGGATGTCGTGCTCCATGAGGTAATCGGTCAGGTCTTCGGCCATGCGCTTGGTAAGTGTGGTCACCAACACCCGCTCCTGGCGCTCGACGCAGCGGTGGATCTCCGATAGCAGATCATCCACCTGGGAGGTGGCAGGGCGCACCTCGACCGCCGGGTCCACCAGGCCGGTGGGGCGGACCACTTGCTCGACGACGGCGCCGGAGTGTTGCAGCTCGTAATCGCGGGGGGTGGCGGAGACGTAGATGGTCTGGGGGGCGCACAGTTCGAACTCCTCGAAGCGCATGGGGCGGTTGTCCAGGGCCGAGGGGAGGCGGAAGCCATATTCCACCAGGGTCTCCTTGCGCGAACGGTCGCCCCGGTACATGCCGCCGATCTGGGGGATGGTGACGTGGCTTTCGTCCACCACCAGCAGGGAATCGGCAGGCAGGTAGTCGAACAGGGTGGGCGGCGGCTCGCCGGGCGCCCGGCCGGAGAGGTAGCGGGAGTAGTTCTCGATCCCCGAGCAATACCCCAGCTCCAGCATCATCTCGATGTCGAAGCGGACACGTTGCTCCAGCCGCTGCTCCTCCACCAGTTTGTTGAGGCCATGGAGCTGTTCCAGCCGTTCCTTCAGTTCGGCCTTGATGGGATCGATGGCACCGAGGATGGTCTCGCGAGGGGTGACATAGTGGGACTTGGGATAGACGGTGTAGCGCGGGACCTTGCGCAGGATCTCGCCGGTGAGGGGATCGAACAGGGCAATGCCTTCGATCTCGTCGTCGAACAGCTCCACCCGCACCGCCTCGCTGTCCGACTCGGCCGGGTAGATGTCGATCAGATCCCCTCTAACCCGGTAGGTACCCCGGTGCAGCTCCACCTCGTTGCGGGTGTATTGCAGCTCGGCCAGGCGGCGCAGCATGGCCCGCTGATCGATGCGGTCGCCCCGCGACAGGTGCAGCACCATGCCCAGGTAGGAACGGGGGTCGCCCAGACCGTAGATGGCGGAGACGGTGGCGACGATGATGCTGTCGGACCGTTCCAGCAGGGCCTTGGTGGCGGAGAGGCGCATTTGCTCCACATGCTCGTTGATGGAGGCGTCCTTCTCAATGAAGGTGTCCGACGAGGGGACATAGGCCTCCGGCTGGTAGTAGTCGTAATAAGAGACGAAATATTCCACCGCGTTTTCGGGGAAAAATTCCTTGAACTCCCCATACAATTGGGCGGCCAAGGTCTTGTTGTGGGCCATGATCAGGGTCGGCCGCTGAACCTCCTGGATCACACTGGCAATGGTGAAGGTTTTGCCCGAACCGGTCACACCCAACAGGGTCATGCCGGCCTCGCCATCCCCAAGCCCCGCAACCAGGCGGCGTATGGCCTCCGGCTGATCTCCCGAAGGTTTGTAAGGGGCATTCAACTGAAACAATTTACGCATAATTCTGATACAGCTCCGGCAAGGCTTGGGATATTATCGCCGAACCAAATTCGCGAAATGGAATTTTCCAGAGCGGACCCTGTCTCAACAAAACCCTAACAACCACGAGAAGACTAGATCCCCAATGAGCATCAAGCTTTCCCAGCGCGTGCAAGCCGTCAAACCCTCTCCCACCCTTGCCGTCACCGCCAGGGCTGCCGAGATGCGCGCCGCCGGTCGCGACGTGATCGGCCTCGGCGCGGGCGAACCTGACTTCGATACCCCGGAGCACATCAAGGAGGCCGCCATCAAGGCCATCCGCGACGGCTTCACCAAGTACACGGCGGTGGACGGCACGGCCGGCCTGAAAAAGGCGATCATCGAAAAATTCCGCCGCGACAATGGCTTCGATTACGCGCCAGACCAGATACTCGTTTCCTGCGGCGGCAAGCAAAGCTTCTACAACCTGGCCCAGGCCCTGCTCAATGCAGGCGACGAAGTCATCATCCCCGCGCCCTATTGGGTCTCCTATCCGGACATGGCCATTCTGGCGGACGGTGTTCCCATCTTCGCCCAGGCCGGCGCGGCCCAGAACTTCAAGATCGCACCAGCCCAACTGGGCCGGATCATCACCGACAAGACCCGGCTCTTCGTCATCAACAGCCCCTCCAACCCCACCGGCATGTCTTACACGGCCGAGGAGCTGGCGGCCCTGGGCGAGGTGCTGCGCGAACACCCGCGCGTCGTCATCGCCACCGACGACATGTACGAACACATCCGCTGGGACGGCAAGCCTTTCGTCAACATCCTCAACGTCTGCCCCGATCTGAAAAACCGTACCCTGGTCCTGAACGGCGTCTCCAAGGCCTACTCGATGACCGGCTGGCGCATCGGCTACGCGGCAGGACCTGCGGAAGTCATCAAGGCGATGAAGAAGATCCAGTCCCAGAGCACCTCCAACCCCGCCTCCATCTCTCAGGTGGCGGCACAGGCCGCGCTGGAAGGCCCGCAGGACTGCATCGCCGAGATGCTCGTCCATTTCAAAGAACGGCACGACTACGTGGTGGATCGCCTGAACAAGATCCCCGGCATCCATTGCCTGCCCTCCGACGGCACCTTCTACTGTTTCCCCAGCGTCCAGGGGGCGATCGAGACCCTTCCTGAGATCAAGGACGATGTCGCCCTGTCGGAATATCTGATCGAAAAGGCCGGTGTGGCGCTGGTTCCTGGCACTGCCTTCGGGCTTTCCGGCCATGTACGTATCTCCATCGCCACCAGCATGGATAACCTCAAAAACGCCATGGACAGACTGGAAACAGCTTTAGCTGGTTGACAGAGAGGGGCATTTCAGTAAAATACCGGCTTCTTTATTCCCTGGTAGCTCAGTCGGTAGAGCGGGTGACTGTTAATCACTAGGTCGGCGGTTCGAGCCCGTCCCGGGGAGCCAAGCAAAACAAAGGCTTAACTAGAAATAGTTAAGCCTTTGTCGTTTTAGGCGTGCGCCCATTTCCACCCATCCCACCAGGGTATCGCGCGGATTTTCCGGCCAAGGCGGCTATAGCCACAACCTCCTTGCACAGTGGGTTATTTTGCAATTGATTTCTTTCAATTTATAATTTCCCCATGAATGAGAGAGAAGAAACCTTGCGGACCGATTACAACACCCGGCTGGAGGCCCAGGGGATCTACCCGACCCCCCAGCGGGTGGCTGTGGCGCGTGTGCTTCTCGAAAGGTATCAACACCTGACGGCCGACGAGATTTATGACCGGGTCCGGCGCTCGGACAATGTCTCCAAGGCCACCATCTACAACACCCTGGCCCTCTTCTCCCGCAAGGGCCTGATACGCGAAATCGTGGCCGATCCGGCCAGGATCTTTTACGACTCCAACACCAGTCCCCACCACCACTTTTTCAATATCGATACCGGCACCCTGTCGGATATCGAATCCGAGCTGCACCCGGCTCCCGCGCCGGAGAGCTTTCCGCCCGGCACCGAGCTGCACAGCGTGGACGTGGTCGTGCGCCTGAGGAACACCCCCGCCGCGACTCGCGCGGATTAACCCTTCCCTCTCTATTTAGCTTTTCCTGATCCTGGTCAGTTTCGGGCGCTTTTCCTGATTGCCCTTGAATTGGACTTAGTCTAAATATTCACGCACGGGAGATGTGGTATTCGGCACGACGCGCCCTTGATCAAAAAAGCAACAAACAACGGCATCGACTCAAAAACCTGTAACTCTGCGAGGAACTGGCATGCTAAAGAAATCCCCCCTGGCCCTGGGCATTGCCCTGGCGATCACCACTCTGGCATCTTCCGCATGGGCCAATGAACCCATCCAGCCCATCGAACCTGCCAAGGAGATCAACGGCGCCATGGCCGAACTGGGCAAGAAGCTCTACTTCGATCCCCGTCTTTCCAAATCCGGCTTCATCTCCTGCAACTCCTGCCACAACCTGAGCATGGGCGGCACCGACAACCTCAAGACCTCCATCGGCGACCACTGGCAGCAAGGCCCCATCAACGCCCCCACCGTGCTCAACTCCAGCATGAATCTGGCCCAGTTCTGGGACGGCCGCGCCAAGGACCTCAAGGCCCAGGCCGGCGGCCCCATCGCCAACCCCGGCGAAATGGCCTTCACCCACAAGCTGGCTGTCGAGGTACTGGAATCCATCCCTGCCTATGTGGATGAATTCAACAAGGTCTTCGGCAAGGAAGGCGTCGATGTGGACAAGATCACCAGCGCCATCGCCGAATTCGAAAAGACCCTGGTCACCCCCAACTCCCGTTTCGACCGATGGCTGAAGGGCGACAAAGCCGCCCTGACTGCCGATGAGCAGGCCGGTTACAAACTGTTCAAGGACAGCGGCTGCACCGGTTGCCACAACGGCCCGGCCGTGGGCGGCAACTCCTTCCAGAAGATGGGCGTGATCGAACCCTACCAGGCCAAGAGCCCCGCCGAAGGCCTGGTCGCCGTGACCGGGAAGGACGCGGACCGCTTCAAATTCAAGGTCCCGACCCTGCGTAACGTGGAGATGACCTACCCCTACTTCCACGACGGCGAGGCCGAAACCCTGGCCGAGGCGGTGGACGTCATGGGCCGCCTGCAACTGGGCAAGAAGTTCAGCGAACCGGAAAACGTCCAGATCGTGGCCTTCCTGAAGAGCCTGACCGGCGATCAGCCCGCGTTTCAGATGCCGGTCATGCCGCCCTCCACCGACAAGACCCCGCGCCCGACCCCGTTCGAAAAATAGATCCCTCCCTTGCCTCCGCATTGAACCCGACTACGCAGCCGGGTTTTTTATTGGGCCTGCCATGCAGATGGTAAAACCACGCACAATTAAAGTTAAATATTATTCTTTATTTTCATCTTATTGAGAGCTAGAGTTAATGTCGTACATTATGATTTATCCGGGCCGCATCAAGCGGGACCGACGAAATCCCAGTAGATCAAACGACCCAATGCGAGGAGTAACGCCATGAACAGCATACCCACCATGCAAAGCTTCGGGGTTATGGTTGAAGAGGCTTGCCGGGAAGATAACGACTTGAGACACGAGATCGAGCGCACCAAGGTCTTCGACGCCTATCCCTTTGCCCTGGAAGTCGCCTATGACCTCTTTTCACGCCATTTCCTTTCGCTCCGGGAATCCTTTGGACTGACCGAAAGGACATGAAATCCAGGCCCCTGCTGGCCGTCAGTGCCTGCCTGCTGGGTTATAGCGTCCGTTATGACGGCGGCGACAAATATGAACCCTGGATCGTCGAGGTCTTGGGCAAGGTGGCCGATTTCCTGCCCATCTGCCCTGAAGAAGGCATAGGACTGGGGACGCCAAGGCCCCCGATCCGGCTGGCCGGGCCGCCGGACCGGCCTCGCGCCCAGGGCATCGCCGACCCCAGCCTGGATGTCACCGGCCGACTCCGGGCCTATGCCCTGGAAATGCTGCCCCAATTGGGAAACGTCAGCGGCTATATCCTGAAGAGCAGGTCACCCAGTTGCGGGCTCCGGGGGGTAAAGCTCTTCGCAGACGGCGAACGCTATAGCCGGGAAGGCACCGGCATCTACGCAGCCTTCATCGCCGCCCATCTCCCCCATCTGCCGCTGGTGGATGAAGAAGAACTGAGGGACCCCCGGTTGCGCGAGGAGTTTTTCGGGAAGATTGGCTTGAGGCTGAAGACCTGAGACTGGATGTCTTAGGTCTCCAGCCTCACTGCCCAGGCATCCAGCGCCCGGTGGCGGCTGGCCTTGAGATCGACGATGGGCGCGGGGTAGTTCCGGCCCAATTGAATACCGGCGGCGGTCAGCACGTCTCCGGGGGCCTCCCAGGGGCGGTGCAGCCACTTGCCGGGAAGCTTGGCCAGCTCGGGCAGCCAGTGGCGGATATAGGCCCCATCGGGGTCGTATTTTTCCCCCTGGGTGGCGGGATTGAAGATCCTGAAGAATGGCGCCCGGTCTACGCCGCAGCCGGCAACCCACTGCCAGTTGAGGGTATTGCAGGCCGAATCGGCATCCACCAGGCTGTCCATGAAATGCCGCGCGCCCTCCCGCCAGTGAATCAGCATGTTCTTGGTCAACAGCGAGGCGGCGACCATGCGCGCCCGGTTGTGCATCCAGCCCCGGCTCAGGAGTTCCCGCATACCGGCGTCCACTAGGGGAACACCCGTCTCACCCTGCGCCCAGGCCTCGAAGACAACCGGGTCATGGCGCCAGGGGAAATTCTCGAACTTGGCGTCCAGCGGCTGGGAAAGCGAATGGGGAAAATGGAACAGGATGTAATAGGCGAACTCCCGCCAGAATAACTGCCGTGTAAAGGGCTCCGCACCTTCTGCATCAGCCCGCTGACAGGCCCAAAGGACCTGTTTCGGGCTGAGCTGCCCCCAATGGAGATAGGGCGACAGCCGGGAGGTGCCGGTCCTGTCCAATTGATCGCGCCACTGGGAATAGTTGCCGAGATTGTGGGTGACAAAGGCGGAGAGACTCTTTCCCGCCGCCCGCTCGCCGGGTTCCCAGTGTTCGCGGAAATCCTCCAGCCAACGGGAGCCCGCCGTGAGCCCCAGTGAATCGATGGGCATCGAGGCCAGGGTATCAGCCACCCGGTTCAATGATCCCGGCGCGGGTAGCGGCTGCTGGACCTCCATCCGCCGCCGACAGGCGTCGTAATAGGGCGTGAATATCCGGTAGGGTTCGCCCGCCGGGCGGAGAACCCGGCGGGGATGGTTCAACAGGGAGGCATCGAAACTCCTCACCGCCAGTCCTGCCTGGAGCAGACTCCTCCTGACCCCATCGTCCGCCTCAAGTTGGGCGGGCTCGTAAAGGCTGCTCATGTGGACGGCGAAGGCGTCGCACTCCTCGGCCAGCATCCGCAACTCCCGCGCCACGTCGCCCCGGCGCAGGATCAGACGCGACCCCAGGCGTTGCAGGTCGCGGTCCAGCGCGATCAGCGAGTGATGCAGCCACCAGCGGCCGGCCGCCCCCTCGTCGAGGCGCCGCGCATCATGGATATAAACGGGGATGATATTGAGGCCGCTCTCGACGGCGGCGTGAATCGCGGGGTTATCCGCCAGCCGCAGATCCCTTCGAAAAAGGACGATGAGGGTGTCGGCCATAATCGCTACCGTAAAAGTGCGTGCCGAATAAACAGGGACGATGGGTGTTCCTTGGGATTCAATCGACCAGCTTCTCCGGGGCCTCTCCTGCCTCGGGCGGATTCTCGACAGTCTGCTCCTCCAGCCATTCGCGCCAGACCGCGAGCATCACGGCCATGATCATGGGACCGGCGAAAAGCCCCACCAGACCAAAGGCCTGAAGGCCGCCGAAGACCCCGACCAGCACCAGCAGAAAGGGGATCTGGGTGGAGCTGCTGATGGCGATGGGGCGGATCAGATTGTCGATGTTGCTCACCACCACGAAGCCCCAGACCAGAACGATGACACCGGGCCAGACATGGCCCGTGAGTAGCAGCCAGGCCCCGGTGGGCGCCCAGACCAGGGGCGCGCCGAAGGGGATCAGGGCGAAAAGGGCGGTGATGGACCCCAGCAGCATGGGCGAATGGACCCCGGCGAACCAGTAGCCCAGACCGGCCAAGCCCCCCTGGGCCAGGGCCGCGAGCACCAGCCCGTAGACTACGCCGCGCGTAGTGTCGGCCACGGAACGCCAATACTCGCGGGCACGTCCGCCCAGCAGCCGCTCCAGCACCCCATGGAGCTGCCAGGCCAGCAGGTCCCCATCCCGCAGAAAGAAAAACAAGGCAGTCAGGGCGATGCCCAGTTTCAAGGCATTGCGACCGATGGCGCCCAGCACCCCCCGCACCTGCCCCAGCCACTGGGCGCCGTGTTCGGCCAGCCAGTCGCGGATGGGTTGCGGGTCCGTGGCGTAGCGCGTCAGGAGTTCCTGCAACCGTTCGCCGAGCCAGGGAATTTGCGCCAGATCCGCCGGCAACCGGGGAGGCCCCGCGGCCAGTTGATCCCGCAGGGACTGATAGGCCCCCGCCAGCTCATCGGCCAGCAGAGCCCCGCCGAACACCAGGGGGGCCACGATCAGAATACCGATCAGGATCGTCGTCACCAGCGCCCCGAGCACGGCGCCCAGCCCAAGCCCATTATGCAGGCGAAGATAGAGGGGCCAGGCGATATAGGCCAGGATGGCCGCCCAGACCAGCGGGGCGATAAAGCCGCTCACCACCTGATAGCCCAGCCCCCCCAGCACGGCGAAAAACAGCAGGAAACCGACGCGCCGGACCAGGGTGAGATCGGTATGGTGCTCAGTATTCTCCGCCGGGGGGGCGGGCTGGGGCGTCTGCGTCATGGGTTGGGGCCTCCTGAAATCCGGGGTGAGGCGTTCGGGATCAATGGGATTCGGACTCTTTCTTGCTGTGACTGGTCCCTTCGGCGATGCGGTCCATCAGGGCGAACAATACGCCGGAAAGCACCAGGATGAAATGAATCCCCAGCTTCCAGGCGATGGCCTTGTCGGCATTGGTCCATGCCCAGACGCCCGAGCCGTCGCCGATGGTGGCGCTCATGTTGACGAAGGCCTTCAAGAGTTCGATGGCGGAGATGGCGACGATGGAAGCGATCACTTTCATCTTGAGGCCCGAGAAATCCACCTTGCCCATCCAGTCCGGCCGGTCCTCGTGGCCCTGGGTGTCGATCTTGGAGACGAAGTTTTCATAGCCGCTGAAGACGATGATCAGCAGCAGGTTGGCCACCAGCGACATATCGACCAAGGTCAGCAGGGCCAGAATGAAATCGCCCTCGCTGAATTCGAGGACATGGGGGAGGACATGGAAGAACTCCTGCCCGAACTTCACCAGCAGCATGCCGATACCGCCCACCAATCCTATATAGAAGGGGGCCAGCAGCCAGCGGCTGTTGAAGACCAGCACTTCCAGGCCGCGTTCGATTTTTTTGTTCATCAAGAACCTCGAAGTTTGAAGGGAAAGGGGAAACGAAGGGGGAGATCACCTTGCCGGGAAAATCATCTGCCGTCGTGGGCATCCAGGGAGGAGATCAGCACCTTATCGACCCGGTTGTTGTCCATGTCCACCACCTCGAATCGCCAGCCGCCGGCCTTGAAATGATCGGCCGCCGCCGGGATGCGCCCAAGCTGGTGCATGATGAACCCGCCAAGGGTATGGAAACGGTGCTCGTCCTCGCCCGACAGGTCCACAACGATAGCAAGGACAGATTTCAATCGTTCGATGCCCACATCCCCATCGACCAGCCAAGAACCATCTTCCCGCTGGACCATATCGCGGTCTTCCGGCGCCTCGGGCACCGACAGCTCGCCGACGATGGCAACCAGCACATCGGTCAGGGTCACCAGGCCCTGCACGTCGCCGTACTCATCCACGATCAGGGCGAATTGGAGGCTCGCCCGGCGGAAGCTCTCCAATAATTGAGTCGTGGTCACCGACGAGGGCACATAAAGGGGCGGGTGCAGCACCGATTCCACATCCGACGCCGAGATGACATGGCCAGGCAGTGCCTTTTTCAGAAGATCGCCGGTCTGGAGGATGCCCAGGATATTGTCCAGCCCATCGCGGCAGACGATCAGCCGGGAGTAGCCGGAATCGACGATGCTCTGACGGACGATTTCCTCGTCCTCGTCCAGATCGACCACGAACATATCGCGGCGGGGGGTCATGATGGCGGCGATACGCTGTTCATCGAGCCGCAGCACATTGGAGACGATCTCCTGCTCGCTCTCGTGGAACACCCCTGCCTCGGCCCCCTGTTCCATCAATACCTTGATCTCGTCGTCGGTCACGGGGGGCTCATCCCGTCTGCGCGCCCCCAGGAGCCTCAATATCCCCGAACAGGAAGCCGAAAGGATGACCACCAGCGGATGGGTGATCCGGGCCAGCAGCATCATGGGGCGCGAGATAAGGGATGCAATCCCTTCCGGCGCGAGCAGGGCGAGCCGCTTCGGCACCAGCTCGCCGATCACCACCGAGAAATAGGTCAAGCCGACCACGGTAATGGCCAGGGCGATGTATTTGGCGTGGTCCATCAGGAAGGGAAAGCCCGACAGCCAGGCCGCCAAGGGGTCCGAGATCGCGGCCTCGCCGATGGCGCCGCTGAGGATGCCGATGGAGGTGATGCCTACCTGGATGGTGGAAAAGAAGCTGGAAGGGTCATGGTGCAGGGAGAGTGCCGCCTTGGCCCCCAGACTGCCGTCGTCGGCCAGGTTCCGGAGCCTGGACTTGCGGGATGAAACAACGGCGATTTCCGACATGGCAAAGATGCCATTGATGAGAATAAGGAGAAATATTAAAAATATATCCATCGGGTTAGCCGTCCATCGCCGGAAGGGCGCACGGCCTAGGGGTTAAAGTGGCCAGGATTGTAGCACTATTCACGGATGGCTGAACCAAACCCAAGGCCCCCATGGAGAGAGGCGGCCGGTCACTTCGCCCGGCCCAGGAACCGGACCAGGAGCTTGCGCCCCTCTTCCAGCAGCAACAGGCTGGAGGCGGTCAGGGCCGCGAGTCCCCAATCCTGCGGGTTCAGGCCGCTGGTATGGAAGATGGCCTGGGCCGGCTCCCACTGCACCACCAGCACCTGGAGCGCGAGCACGCTGGCCAGGGCGGCCCAGAGTTTCCCGTTGCCGAGGAAGTGGGCGTTGAAGGCGCTCTCATGCTCGGCGCGGGCATTCAGGACATTGAAGAACTGAAACAGCACGAAAGTGGTGAACGCCAGGGTCACGCCATGCCCGGTCCCGCCCGATTCCAGCCCCCGCCCGAACATCCAGATGACGCCGGCCATCATCACCGCCCCGTGCAGGACCAGCCTCGCCAGCCGTGCCATGTCCAGGATCTGCCGGTCACGCCGGAGAGGCAGCTCGCGCATGATCCCCGGACGCGCGGGCTCGACCCCGAGGGTCATGGCCGGCGGGCCGTCCATGATGATGTTGATCCAGAGGATCTGCACGGCGGTGAAGGGGGTCGGCATCCCCAGGATGGCGGCGGCGCTCACGGTCAGGATGGCGCCGATGTTGGTGGCAAGCTGGAAGCGCACGAACTTGACGATGTTGTCGTAGATGACGCGCCCCTCCTCCACCGCCTTGACGATGGTGGCAAAGTTGTCGTCGGTCAGCACCAGGGTGGCCGCCTCCTTGGTCACCTCCGTGCCGGTGTCGCCCATGGCCACGCCGATGTCGGCCGCCTTGAGCGCCGGGGCGTCGTTGACCCCGTCGCCGGTCATTGCCGTCACATGACCGATGGCCCGGAGGGCGTTGACGATCTTCACCTTGTGCTCGGGCGCCACGCGGGCGAAGACCGCGATGCCTTCGATGCGGCGGGCGAGTTCCTCCTCGCTCATGGCGTCCAGATCCACGCCCTCGACCACCTCCCCGGTCAGGCCCAGCTCCCGGCCGACGGCGGCAGCGGTGGCCCTGTGGTCGCCGGTGATCATCTTCACCCCGATCCCCGCCCGGCGGCACTCCTCGATGGCGGCCCTCGCCTCGGGGCGAGGCGGGTCCATGAGCCCGACCAGACCCAGAAAGGTCCAGCCCTCCGTCCAGGCCCAGAGATCCCCCGCCGGATCGAAATCCCGCGCCGGAATCCGGCGGCCGGCCACGGCCAGCACCCGCAGGGCCTGCCGGGCCAGATCGTCGTTTTCCGCCTCGATCCGCTCCCGCGCCCCCCCGGCCAGCGCCTCCGGACCGGACGCCGTCTGCCAGGCCGCGCACCGGGCCAGCAGGACATCCGGCGCCCCCTTGATGAACATCCGCACCCATTCGCCGTCATGGTGAAAGCTGGCCATGTATTTATGGGCAGAGTCGAAGGGAATCTCGGCGATGCGGGGCAGCCGCTCCTGTTCCGATTCGGGGTCCAGCCCCCCCTTTTGCGCCAGCACCCAGAGGGCGCCCTCGGTGGGATCGCCCAGCAGCTTGCCGTCCCGCACTCGCGACTCGGTGCAGAGGGCCATGGGCAGCAGGAAATCCCGCAGCCCGGAGAGGGGCCGTTCAAACAGAATCTCACCCGCAGGGCCGTACCCCTCGCCGCTCACCCGGAACCGGTCACCGGCCAGCCAGCCCGCGCGGGCGGTCATCTGATTCAGGGTCAGGGTGCCGGTCTTGTCGGTGCAGATCACCGTGGTCGAGCCCAGGGTCTCCACCGCCGCCAGCCGCTTCACCACCGCCCGGCTCTTCGCCATGCGCCACATGCCGATGGCCAGGGTCAGGGTAACCACCGCAGGCAGGCCCTCGGGGATGGCTGCCACGGCCAGGGCCACAGCCCTCAAGGCCGCGTCGGCCCAGGGCTGGCCGCGCAGCAGGTCCGACAGGAAGATCAGAACCACCACGAACCCGGCGACCAGGGCCAGGCGTTTGCCCAGGGCTTCGAGCCGCCGCTGCAAGGGCGTGGCGGACTCCGGCGCCACGGCGATCATGCCCGCGAGCCGCCCCATCTCCGTTTCCATGCCGGTGGCGGTCACCAGCAGCTCCGCGCGCCCTCGGGTGACCACCGTGTTCATGAACAGGAGGTTGAGGCGATCCCCCAGGGGCAGTGCCTCCTGCTCCAGGGCCTCGATATGCTTGCCGACCGAATGGGATTCGCCGGTCAGGGCCGCCTCGTCCATCTCCAGATTATGCGAGACCAGCAACCGGCCATCCGCCGGGGCCCGGTCTCCCGCCTCCAGCAGAACGATGTCGCCGGGAACCAGCAGGGTCGTTTCGATCTCCTCCACCCGGCCGCCGCGCCGGACCCGCGCCCGCGCCGAGAACATCTTCTTGAGCGCGGCCAGGGTCTTCTCGGCCCGGTATTCCTGGCTGAAACCGAGCAGGGCATTGAGCGCCACCACCACCAGGATCACCACCGCGTCCTTGATGTCGCCCACCGCCCAGGCCAGCCCGGCGGCAGCGACCAACACGATCACCAGCAGATTGCGGAACTGGTCCAGAAACCGGAGCCAGACCGGCCGAGGCCGCGCCTCGGCCAGGCGGTTCTCGCCGAAACGCTCCAGGCGGCACTCCGCTTCCATTTGGGAGAGACCCTGAACAGCATCGCTTTGCAGGGCGCCCAAGGCGGCCGGAACGGTCAGACTGTGCCAGTCGGGGAGATCATCGACCATGGGGAAACCGGCCTGTCCCGATCATGCTCAAGGCCAGGGCCTCCGCCACCTTGATGCCATCCACCGCCGCCGAAAGAATCCCTCCGGCGTAGCCCGCGCCTTCTCCGGCGGGGTAGAGGCCCCGCGTATTCAGGCTCTGGCAATCGTCGTTGCGCGTGATGCGGACGGGGGAGGAGGTGCGTGTCTCCACGCCGGTCAGGACGGCGTCGTGCATGGCGAAGCCTTTGATTTGTTTATCAAAGGCGGGGATGGCCTCGCGGATCGCGGCGATGGCGTAATCCGGCAGGGCGGTGCTCAGATCGGTCGGATGCACACCAGGGGTGTAGGACGGCTGGACCGAGCCGAGGGCCGTGGAGGGTCTGCCGGCGAGAAAGTCGCCCACAAGCTGGCCCGGCGCCCGGTAATTGCCGCCGCCCAGTGCAAAGGCGCGTTCCTCCCACTGGCGCTGGAAGGTGATGCCCGCCAGGGGATGGCCGGGGTAATCGGCGGGCGTCACATCGACCACGATGCCGCTGTTGGCGTTGCGTTCGCTGCGGGAATACTGGCTCATGCCGTTGGTCACGACCCGGCCCGGCTCCGATGTGGCCGCCACCACCTGGCCGCCCGGACACATGCAGAAGCTGTAGACCGAACGGCCATTGCCGCAGTGATGGACCAGCTTGTAATCGGCGGCGCCCAGCAAGGGGTTGCCGGCGTTCTTGCCGAAGCGGCAGGCGTCGATCAGTGATTGGGGATGTTCGATGCGGAAGCCGATGGAGAAGGGCTTGGGCTCGATATGCACGCCCCGGTCATGGAGCATCTGGAAGGTGTCGCGTGCGCTGTGGCCGATGGCCAGCACGACGTGACTGGCGGCGATGCGTTCGCCGCTGGCGAGCACCAGGCCGCGCACCTGGCCGCCGTCGATGTCGATATCGTCCACCCGGCTCTGGAAGCGGATCTCCCCGCCCAGGGATTCGATGCTGGCGCGCATCTTTTCCACCATCGACACCAGACGGAAGGTGCCGATGTGCGGCTTGCTCACATAGAGGATCTCCGGCGGGGCGCCTGCCTTGACGAACTCCGTCAGGACCTTTCGGCCCAGGTGGCGCGGGTCCTTGATCTGGGTATGGAGCTTGCCGTCGGAAAAGGTGCCCGCGCCGCCCTCGCCGAACTGCACGTTGGATTCGGGGTCGAGCCTGCCCTCCCGCCAGAGGGCGAAGGTGTCCTTGGCCCGTTCGCGCACCGCCTTGCCCCGTTCCAGGATGATCGGCCGGAACCCCATCTGCGCCAGGATCAGCCCGGCGAACAACCCCGCCGGGCCGGTGCCGATCACCACCGGGCGTTCGCTCAGACCGGCCGGCGCCTGGGTTGGGAAACGATAGTTGGTGTCCGGGGCGAGGGAGAGATGGGGGTCTTTGCCGTGGCGCTGGAGCAGCCCCAGTTCGTCCCTCACCTCCACATCCAGGGTGTAGACGAACCGGATCGCCGATGGCTTGCGGGCGTCATGACCACGCCGGGCGATGGAATAGCCGATCAGTTCATCGGCATCGATGCCCAGCCGCGCGAGGATGGCGGCCTGGATCGCGCCTTCGGGGTGGTCGAGGGGAAGCTTGATTTCGGTCAGTCGCAGCATGCCGGGTATTCCAGAAGATCCCCCGCCGGGGAATGGCCCGCATTCTACCCGATAATCCTACAGCCGCCCCCTGGCCCTGGCCCCCTAACGCTGGTGAATTAGTTCAATGATGCTGCCTGAGCTATCACAGGATCGACGGGGACCCCATTGGATATAGGGCGGGCCCATGCCGTCTATAGCGCCGTTCGGCGCCATTCACTCCACACCCTCGTTCTGCTGGCGAATACGCAGATAGCCTTCGGCGTTCTGACGCCAGAAGTTGCGGGCGTGCCGCTGCATCGGCGCCGCCAGCATCTGGCCAAGCTCTTGGGCTTTCTCGTACAGCCCCTTGCGATCCAGGGCCAACGGCCGGCCCGAAAAGGCGAAGGCGATTACGTTTCCCCCCTGCACTTGTAGATAGAGAACGCGCTCTTCGAATGCCTCGTCGAGGAGCCTGCGCTGCTGCACGCTGCCGCGAAACTCGCTGCACCAGAGATTGGCGACGAAGAGGCCGGAGGGGCCGAGTTGCCTGCGGCAGCGTTCGATAAACGCCTGTTCGGCCTGCACGGGGTGCATACGGTCGGCCAAGTAGAGGTCGGCGAAGATCAGGTCGTAGCTGTCCGGGGAACCGGCCAGAAAATCCCCCGCGTCGCAGCAATGTATCCTCAGGTTCCGCCGGGGGCGCACCGAGAAGTGGCTCGCGGCGACCTCGATCACCGCACGGCGCTGTTCGACCGCATCGATGTCCACCCGGTGATCGAGCACCCGCAGGCCCCGAACCAGACTGCCCCCGCCGAGCCCGAGTACCAGAACCCGATGCATGGCGCCATGCAGCAGTGTCGCCAGCAGCATCGCCTGCACATAGACATGCTCGGGGCTGTGCGGCGTTTCGAGATTCAGGCAACTCTGTTCGACCCGGTTGCCGAAGGTCAGATAGCGCCGCAGGCCCTGCTGGTAGACCTGTACCGGACCAGCGGCATCATGGGCCTCATGGATCAGTTCGCCGAGGTCAGTCATTTCGGCGCTGCCATCGAGTAATATTTCTTGCCGTGATGATCCGGATCAATACACCTCATCATGGCTCCCCACATCGACCAAGACGATCTCATTCTCCAGAATCATCAATCGCAGCCTGATCCGATAGCTGAGGTTGATGGAAGCTGACGGCGACATCGGCCTCCTGCAACTTCCGGGTGATCTCCTCGCCCAGTGTGGGCTTGGCGGTCATCCACCAGAAAAGAATGTGGGTATCGATGAGGTGGCGCGGCGTAGCCACCAAGCGTCCTCGCCTAGCAGAGAACGGGGAAGCTGGGTCTCGGCTTCGGCTAGACTGACTTGCATGGGGATTTTTCCTTTCAGTAGTTGACCTTTCTAAAAGAGGTTATCCTTTGGGCTCCCCTTCGACAACGGGGTTCGCAAGGTCGCGGTCTTGCAGCCGTTTGCGCAGGTAGCCGATCTGGATGGCGACAATGGCGGCCGACAATCGTCATGACGGCCGACTTCATCTGTTCGTACCGCTCCATGCCTGTCACCTCCTGAAACACCTGATGTTGGAAGGCTGGGGCGCGGCGGCGTACACTTCAAGGCAACCTGATGCCAACGGTAATGACGTCATGATCAACATCCGATACGAACCCAACGACGTAGTTGTCCGGATTCCCAAGGAACTGTCTGCGACCGCTTATATTCTGGATTGATCGTCACCCTGGCCAAGAATCCTGGTTCCCGGTTAATTCAGTAAACTGTCACTGCAACCAGACTATCGTTTCAATCGGGAGAAAGCGAATGACGCAAATCGTATTGGACTTTGAGCCAGGCGCTTTTTCCGCTCTGCGCCTCAGTCCCAAGGCATTCTCCGAAGAGCTGAAGATCGCCGCAGTGGTCCAGTGGTATGCGGAGCAGCGCATTTCTCAATCCAAGGCGTGTGAAATACTGAGCATCGGGCGGGCGCGATTTCTGGATGAGCTATTCCGTCGCAATGTACCGGCGATCCAGGTGACGCTGGACGAGCTTCAGCAAGAGACTCATGGCGAACTCTAAACCCTGGGTCGTCAACGCCTCTCCCCTGATCGTCCTGGGAAAGATTGGGCGGCTGGACTTGCTGGAGATGCTTAGGGCGTCGATAGCGGTTCCGCACAGCGTCATTGTCGAAATCACGGCAGGCGCGGATGAGGATCCAACAACAGACTCGACCCTTGCTTGGGCGAAGGCGCGCGACGTTGCCGATGTCCCCTTGTCGCCGTCCGTGGCCCATTGGGATTTGGGCGCTGGCGAGTCACAAGTTCTATCGCGTTCTCTCGCCCATAATTGCGTGGCCGTCTTGGACGATGGAGAAGCGCGGGCCTGTGCTCAATCGCTTGGAATCCCGCTTATTGGAACCCTCGGAATCATCCTGCGTTCTCGTAACCGGGGGCTTATTCCCGCCGCACGTCCCTTGGTAGAACGAGTCCTCGCCGTTGGATCAAGACTGAGCCCTGGATTAGTAGAGGCAGCGCTGAGGCAGGTTGGCGAATGAGCGAGAAGATATCGGGGTTTGCCCGTAATTCCTGGCCCGCGAGGTTGATCAGAAATTGTGGTACGTCCTCTATTATCCTGCCTAAAATCAAGGAGATTGAACAGGACTTGCAGCTGTTGCGGGAAAGGAAAAGTGAATGACTACCCTTCAAGACCTTGGCCTCGCTTACCGTAAAGCCAAAGTCGATCTGTATTATTCATCCCACGCATCGTTGGACGCGATTGCAGACTACGAGAAAGACCTCCACGCGAATCTCTCTGCCTTACTTGCGCAAATCAACAGTGATGACGAGTCCTGGGTGACTTCGCCAAATTTCATCGGCAGCTGGACGCTGGTCACAAAGGCCGTGGACATGGCGGCCTGGAAAAAATACCGGCAAAAGCATGGCAACGGCCTGATCTTTTCTTCGCCGGCAGAAGAATGGGAACATGCTTGCCGCTCGTTGGCCGACCAGGATGAGCCCCATAAACCCAAAGCCGAATTTCGGGTAATGGCCAAATGCAGCCTTGATTTCCATGTGCTTTCCACCCTGTGGATGCTCGAAGTCGGCCACCAGTTCGATGAAAAACTGACGGATTGTGCCTTTGGTAACCGGCTGCGCCGCAAGGAGACCGGGAAGAAGGACATCAATAAGCTTTCGTTAGGGACTTTCAAGCCGTATCTCAAGCCCTTCCGCGACTGGCGTGACAAGGGCATTGACGCCATGCGCACAGCACTGGATGCGGGCAAAAAAATCGTGGCCCTCACGGCGGATGTCAGCTCCTTCTACCACAAGCTGAACCCCGGCTTCATGCTCAATCCCGTCTTCGTGAAGGGTGTACTGGGACTGGATCTCAGCGATGAACAGGCCAAGCTCAACCGCCTGCTCATCCAGGCCTTGCAGACATGGGCAGCAGCGACACCTTTGAAAAATGGCTTGCCGGTTGGCTTGCCAGCGTCCGCCGTCGTCGCCAACGTGGCACTGGTCGAATTGGATCGCATCGTCGAGCAGCAGGTTGCCCCGCTTTATTACGGCCGCTATGTGGACGACATTTTGCTGGTCATGGAGAACGGCGCTGACTTCCGCTCCACCGTCGAGTTGTGGGAATGGCTGTTTGCCCGCGCAAACGGAAAACTGGGTTGGGTGCTCGGCCAGGAGCACAAGCAAATCTGTTTTCAGCCCGATTACCTCAATCAGGGCGAGAGTAAAAGCCAGATCCACTTTGCCAATGCAAAGAACAAGGTGTTCATGCTGGCAGATGAGCCCGGCAAAACATTGGTGGATGCCATAGCACACCAGATTCATGAACGCGCCAGCGAATGGCGCGCCATGCCCCGGCTTCCCCGGTCAGCCAGGCACGTTGGCACCGACCTGCTCGCCGCGACCCAGAGCGATGGTGAAGCCGCCGATAACCTGCGCAAGGCCGACGCGCTGACCATGCGCCGGGCAGGATTTGCCATCAAGCTGCGCGACTTTGAAGCCTACGAACGCGATCTGCTACCCGAAGCCTGGCAAGCGCATCGCCGGGCGTTCTTTCGCGCTTTTACCCAGCACGTTCTGGTACTGCCACAGTTTTTCGATCTGGCCGTTTACCTGCCGCGTGTGATCCGTCTGGCAACTGCCTGTGAGGACTTTGCCGATCTGCGCGGGATCATTGGGGCGCTCGAAAAGCTATGCAAGCAGGTCAGTGAGCGTTGTGATATTCGCATCAAGGCTTGTCCTGATGAAAAGGCACCCGCCAAGGAACAGGTGATTGCCCGCTGGCGGGAACAGATGTTTACCAGCGTGCGCGAGAGCATCACCGCCGCATTTCCACCCCGTCTGTCCAAGTCTGGAAAACAAGCGTGGGTAGCGTACATGGCGGACTGCCATCCGGCGGATTTCGAAACCTTCCCGTCCTGGCCACTATCGGATAAAGACTTTCAAACACAGCAAGCGCGGCTGTTCTCGTTCGACCTCGCGCACCTGCCGTTCCGATTCATCGGCCTGCCGACCGAGATGGTTGCCCAACGCGGTATTCCAACAAAGAAAACCGTCGCCAACTGTGCCGAATCCGCTGAGCTGTTGCCGGACACCGTGATTGAAGGCAACCGGCAGCTTGCCAAGTGGATCAAGCTCAAGGGACTGCCGCATGGGCTGCTCTTTGCAACGCGCCCATTCAACCTGCCGGAGCTGTTCATCTTGAACAAGGATGCCTATGCCGAATCTGGGCAGTCAGACATGCAAGCCGTGGTGCTCGCCGTGCGGGGATTCAGCCTCAGCAAGAAAGCGCCTTGCTTTGATAAACATGGCGTGTTGCAGATCCCGGACGGTACTACCTCACACAAATACGGTATTGCGGTTTCTAGCTGGAAGACGCACATGAGTAGCTGGACAGCAGCGGTCACCCGACGGCCCGACCCGGATGCTGACCGTTACGCACGGCTGAATCGCATGCTGGACCATGTGATTTCGCAGCCACAGCACAGCCGTTACCTCATCCTGCCCGAGCTGGCGCTGCCTGCGCATTGGTTCATCCGCATTGCCCGAAAATTGCTTGGCCGAGGCATCTCGCTGATTACCGGCATCGAATACCTGCACACAAGCAAATCTCGGGTACGTAATCAGGTATGGGCAGCCCTGCCGCATGATGGCCTGGGCTTCCCTTCGATCATGATTTATCGCCAGGACAAACAGCGCCCGGCTTTGCTCGAAGAGCAGGAGCTGCAACGTCTGTCCGGGCTGGAGATGAAGCCGGACAAGCCGTGGAAAACACCACCGATCATTCAGCACGGAGAATTCCGCTTCGCCCTGTTGGTATGCAGCGAACTCACCAACATCAGCTACCGCGCAGCCCTGCGCGGCAAGGTGGACGCCCTGTTCGTGCCGGAATGGAACCAGGACACCGAAACCTTCAACGCGCTGGTGGAGTCCGCCGCGCTGGACATGCACGCCTACATCATCCAGTGCAACGACCGAAAATATGGAGACAGCCGTATTCGCGCACCATTCAAGGAAAGCTGGCAACGTGATGTGCTGCGGGTCAAGGGGGGCATCACCGACTATTGCGTGATCGGCGAGATCGACGTGCAGGCGCTACGGCAGTTCCAGAGCAGCTATCGCTCACCCGACAGACCATTCAAACCTGTGCCAGATGGGTTTAATGATGTTATGGACCATAACCGCAAGGTTTTGCCAGTGGAAGAGATGGGTTGACGTAGACCCAGCCCTGCATCCATTCGTGTCTCTCAAGAAACAGAACTCTCGGATGCTCATCCAGGTGTTCTTCCAGAACACCCGGCTCGCGCACGGGATTGGGATGCTCAGGAGTTGTTCGGTTATAGAAGTCTTCCCCGACCCATTGGGGCCAGCGACCACGATTAACCGTGGCCTCATCGCGTCAATCATTGACCATTTTGCCTTGCCACCGCTTTTTCGACCTCGGCGCACAGGTGTTCCATCAATTGTGCCTTAGCCTCTGCTGCCTTTCTGCGGCCTCTTCGGCCACTGCGCTCATTAACAGCGCCAATTGCTCATCAGAAGGCTCTGCGTGAATATCGTTCAAATCGAATGGGATCGCTGACATGGGGCATTTCTTATTCAACAGGTTGGGTGATGAGTATAGGAAAACAGGGGACAGACCACGGTTTTTGAGTGTGACCTTGAGCCGTCATCTGAAGGGGAACAGAAAAACCGTGGTCTATCCCCTGTTTTGTCAGAACATCAATTCAGCGCCAGCAATTCGGGGGCAACCGCCTCCGCAAAACCGCGTACTGAGACGATCCGGGTATTGATGAGAGACTGGGCCTCAGTGAAATCGCCATCGCCCGTGATCAGATAATCCGCCTCGCCCGACTAGGCGCAAACGAGAAAGGGTGCGTCCTTGCGGTCACGGGGAAAGTCGATATTCAGTTTGGGCCGGATCATGCGGGTATCCGCGACGAGCAATTCCGCCCACCAAGCTATCGTGGCTGCCGATAGCCCAAATTTCGGGCGGCGTATGACCTCCAGGTATTCATCCATGATCGCCTGCGTCACCAACCAGTCGATATCCGCCTGACGCAGGCACCAAAGCAATACGCGCTCAGGGAGGCGATCCCGGATGACCGCAGATACCAGAATGTTGGTATCAATAACAACCCTCATCGGGCATTTCGTACTTGCTTGATCTCCGCCGCGATGTATTCATCGGAAATATTCGCAGACTGCGGCAATCCCTGCACATGACGCATAAGAGCCCGCCAGGACTCGGCCCTTTCCTCCGGATGTCGGCTTTGATCTACAAGCAGGACTTCCACCAGGGTGCCTTTGCGAAAGGGAAGTCCTTCAAGCACAACCCGCCCTGATGCGTCGATTTCGGCATAGGTTTTATAGGTGTTCATAATTGTGGTCTGTCCCCGAATTAACCCGATCCATTTCCATGTGTGGATTACTACCAGTATTTGGCCGTTTCCGGCCCTGCCCAGGGTTATCCAGCGCTCCTCGCTTCCGCTGTGGTCCTTGTCGTAGATCGTCAAAGCCAAGGGATCACGCAGCACCGAAGTCGAGAGACGGAAGGAAACGCCGTGCTTGCGGAGATTTATCCGAGCCTTGTTTGGGTCCCAATCGAAATTGTAGAGCGTACCAGACATACTCAAGCACCAATCCCTACAGTGCGCCAAGCGATGATCATCATCTATATTCCCTCGTGGTCCCCTGAGTTTGAACGAGTATAGCGCCGGGCCAAGTCAACCGCCCGGCCCGGCGCCGGTTCGTCAAGCCGCCCCCTCCTTGGTAAAAATGAGTTCCCCGCCCCTGACCTCCACCCGAATCCCATCCCCCGGCCCGAACTCGCCGCGCAGGAGGCGTTGGGCCAGGGGGTTTTCCAGTTGTTGCTGGATGGCTCTCTTCAAGGGCCTGGCGCCATAGACCGGGTCGAAGCCGGCTTCACCCAATTTATCCAAAGCGGCGTTGCTGATCTCCAGCCGCAGGTCGCGGTCTTGCAGCCGTTTGCGCAGGTAGCCGATCTGGATGGCGGCGATGGCGCGGATCTGGTCGCGGCCCAGGGGATGGAAGACCACGGATTCATCGACGCGGTTGATGAATTCGGGGCGGAAATGGTGGCCGACGATTTCCATTACGGCGGATTTCATCCGGTCGTAATTTTGTTCTCCCGCCATCTGCTGGATGACTTCCGAACCCAGATTGGAGGTCATGACCACCACGCAGTTCTTGAAGTCCACGGTGCGGCCTTGGCCGTCGGTTAGGCGGCCGTCGTCGAGGACTTGCAGCAGGACGTTGAAGACATCAGGGTGGGCCTTTTCCACTTCGTCCATCAAGATCACGCTGTAGGGCCTGCGCCGCACGGCCTCGGTGAGGTAGCCGCCCTCTTCGTAGCCGACGTAGCCGGGGGGCGCGCCGATGAGCCTTGCCACGGAGTGCTTTTCCATGAATTCGGACATGTCGATGCGGATCATGGCCTCTTCGGTGTCGAACAGGAATTCGGCCAGGGCCTTGCAGAGTTCGGTCTTGCCGACGCCGGTGGGGCCGAGGAAGAGGAAGGAGCCGATAGGCCGGTTGGGATCGGCCAGCCCGGCACGGGAGCGGCGGATGGCGTTGGCCACGGCGGTGACGGCCTCGGTCTGGCCCACGACACGCTTGGCCAGCATGTCCTCCATGCGCAGGAGCTTGTCCCTCTCGCCCTCCAGCATCTTGGCGACGGGGATGCCGGTCCATTTGGAAACGACCTCGGCGATCTCCTCTTCACTGACGTGGTTGCGCAGCAGAGTGGTCTCTTTCTTTTCGGCCTGGGAGGCGGCGGCGAGCTGCTTCTCCAACTCGGGGATGCGGCCGTATTGCAGCTCGGCCATGCGTTGCAGGTCGTTGGCGCGGCGGGCGGTCTCGAACTCCTGGCGGGCGCGTTCCAGCTCTTCCTTGACGTGGGCGGCCCCCTGCATGGAGGCCTTTTCCGATTTCCAGATCTCTTCCAGATCCGAAAACTCCCGTTCCAAGTCCGCGATCAGGCCTTGCAGGTCGGCCAGGCGTTTTTTCGACGCCTCGTCCTGCTCTTTCTTCAGGGCCTCGCGTTCGATCTTGAGCTGAATCAGCCGCCGGGCCAGCTTGTCCATCTCCTCGGGCATGGAGTCGATCTCCATGCGGATGCGGGAGGCGGCCTCGTCCATCAGGTCGATGGCCTTGTCGGGGAGCTGGCGATCGGCGATGTATCGATGAGAAAGCGTGGCGGCGGCGACGATGGCGGGATCGGTGATCTCGACGCCGTGATGGACCTCGTAGCGTTCCTTGAGGCCGCGCAGGATGGCGATGGTGTCTTCGACCGTGGGTTCCAACACCAGGACCTTCTGGAAGCGGCGCTCCAGGGCGGCATCCTTCTCCACGTATTTGCGGTATTCGTCGAGCGTGGTGGCGCCGATGCAGTGCAGCTCGCCCCGGGCCAGGGCGGGCTTGAGCATGTTGCCTGCGTCCATGGCCCCTTCCGCCTTGCCCGCGCCGACCATGGTGTGCAGTTCGTCGATGAAGAGGATGATCTGCCCCTCTTGTTTGGAGAGGTCCTTGAGCACGGCCTTGAGGCGTTCCTCAAACTCGCCCCGGAACTTGGCCCCGGCGATGAGGGCGCCCATGTCCAGGGCCAGCACCCGCTTGTGCTTGAGACCCTCGGGCACCTCGCCGTTGATGATGCGCTGGGCCAGCCCCTCGACGATGGCGGTCTTGCCCACGCCGGGTTCGCCGATCAGCACCGGGTTGTTCTTGGTGCGCCGCTGCAATACCTGGATGGCACGGCGGATCTCATCGTCGCGGCCGATCACCGGATCGAGCTTGCCCTGCTCGGCCCGCTGGGTCAGGTCGATGCAGTATTTCTCCAGGGCCTGGCGCTGCTCCTCGGCATTGGGGTCATCCACCGTCTGGCCGCCGCGCAGTTCCTCCACCGCCTTTTCCAGCGCCTTGGCATTGGCCCCGGCCTTGCGCAGCAGCTCGCCCAGGTTGCCCTTGTCCTGTACGGCGGCCAGGATGAAGAGTTCAGAAGAGATGTACTGGTCCTTGCGCTGCTGGGCCAGCTTGTCGGTCTGGTTGAGCAGTTTGCCCAGGTCGTTGGAAACGTGCAGGTCGCCCCCCGCCCCCTGGACGCTGGGCAGGCGTTCCAGGGCATCGCCCAGCCCCGAGCGCAGTTGGTTGACATTGACCCCCGCCTTGACCAGAAGGGGCCGGATCGAACCGCCCTCCTGGTCCAGCAGGGCCGACATCAGGTGGACGGGTTCGATGAATTGATGGTCGCGGCCCACGGCCAGACTCTGGGCGTCCGACAGGGCCATCTGGAACTTGCTGGTCAGTTTGTCCATTCTCATGGGAAATAACTCCGGTTACTGCGTGGTTATCCCCAATCTGTGGGCCGGGCGGCCTTTTTCAAGCATTTTTAAGCAAGGGAGTCCCCACGCAGGCCCCCATAAGGTTCTCGATTTTCACGGCAACCTGCTCTGCTGAATGGATTCAGAAAAAATGCGGACAATGAAAAAGGGGCCTCCGGAAACTCCCTGGCAGGGATTTCAGAGGCCCCTGAAAATCAGAACAGCGCGGAACGCGGCCTTAACTGGCTCCACTCATTCGGTTGCAGACGTTTGAACTGCCCGTCGGCATATTCGATGAGTACAACATTCGCCGCCTTCAAGACAATAAAGCTGCGATTCAGAAAATCCCGGTAAATCTCACCCACCGTCGGACAGCAGGTATTTTGCGTCGGTTTCATTAGAACCCCCCCTGTTCAGTCGATGCAACGCCACACAGTGAACCGGCCTTGACCCCTGACAGCCGACACCGGCCACCGCCTCTCACCCCACCGTAACCCACTGTTGTCCATCGGGAAACGGCGAAACAGCTCCTTAACGACACTCTACTAACTCTAGTCCAGGATCTTCGGATTTCAAGGGAACTTTTCCATCTTTCATCGATTGTCAAGGATGGAGTTTGTTTCACGCCGAATTGACTGCGGGCAATGGCGGCCATGGACAGCCGAGGGGGGCTGAACTAGGGTTTAGGTAGCCACCTTTGAGCCATGCAAGGATCGGCGGGGGTGGTTTGGCGAGTATTCCCGAGTAGCTTTTCTGGAGGCGACCATGATCAAGCCCACATTCAAAGGCGCGGTGGAAAAACCGCTGAAACAGGCGCCGGTGGTAGCGGACGAATGTAAATGCAAATGCGGCCGCTGCACCCGCAACGACGAGAGATCGGATTCATCCCAGGCCTCGTCGGATCTTTGCTGACATTGCAGGAGACTGCCGCGCCGCGAGGTTTCGCGGCGCGGCGCCGTTTCTTCCTTCTGACCCTTGATCCCCTTGAATCATTTGGACAATCTTCCTATCCCACCCGAGACGGTCTACACCCCAGACTCCGAGCTGCGGCACCCCTGGGCCTTTTTCCGGGCGCTGGCGCGGGATTTTCTGGCCTCCGGCGAGATGGCCTGGGTCATCCTGGTGCGCAATATCAAGGGCAAATACCGGCAGACCCTGCTGGGGTTCTTCTGGGCCTTTGTTCCACCCATCGTCACCACCCTCGCCTTCGTACTGCTGGAGTCCCAGCAGATCATCAGCGGCAAGGGGGTCGGCATTCAGTACGGGGCCTTCGTCATGGTCGGCAGCCTGCTTTGGCAGGGGTTCGTGGACGCCGTGCATAGCCCGTTGCGGATGGTGAATTCATCACTGAGCATGCTCTCGGCGGTCCGTTTCCCGCGCGAGACGCTGATCCTGGCCGGCCTGGGCGAATGTCTGTTCAACTTCGCCATCCGTCTGGTGCTGTTGCTGTTCGTCTTTCTCTATTACGGACTGCCCCTCTCCTGGAGCCTCGCCCTGGCGCCGTTCGCTGTGCTGTTGCTGCTGATCGCCGGGTTTGTCATCGGTTTGGCCTTGATCCCCCTGGGGATGCTCTATCACGACGTGGAGATGGGCCTCGGCATCGGCATTTCCCTCTGGTTCTTCCTTACGCCCGTGGCCTACGCAACACCGGCGGAGGGCCTGCTGGCCAAGGTGAACGCCTGGAATCCGGTCACTCCCCTGCTGGTCACCACCCGCGAACTGATCACCGGGACCGCCCTCAGCCAGTCCGGGTCCTTTGCCCTGGTCGCGGCGGCATCGGCGGTGCTGTTCGTGGCGGGCCTGGCCGTCTATCGCCTCTCCATGCCGCACATCATCAAGCGGGCCAAGGTATGAACGCGGGCGATCTGGTCATGACCGCCGAGCATCTCTCGGTCAAGTTCTGCAAAGACTTGAAGCGTTCCCTCTGGTACGGGGCGAAGGATATCGCCCGCGAGCTGTCGGGCCGGGCGGCGCCCGAACCCCTGCTGCGCGAACAGGAGATCTGGGCCTTGCGGGACGCCAGCCTCAGCCTGCGGCGGGGCGAGTGCCTGGGGGTGGTCGGCCCCAACGGCGCGGGCAAATCCACCCTGCTTAGGGTGCTCAGCGGCATCTTCAAGCCCGACGGGGGCCGCATCGCCATCCGGGGCCGCACGGGCGCCCTGCTGGAGCTGGGCACGGGGTTCAACACCACGCTGTCGGGGCGGGAGAACGTCTATATCAACGGCGTCGTCCTCGGCATGACCCGGCGCGAGATCGACCGCAAGTTCGACGAGATCGTCGATTTCAGCGAGATCGGCCCCTTCATCGACAGCCCGGTGAAGAGCTACAGCTCCGGCATGGCCTTGCGGCTGGCCTTTTCGGTGGCCATGCAGATGGAGCCGGACCTGCTGCTGATCGACGAGATCCTGGCGGTGGGCGACGTGGGCTTCCGCGCCAAGTGCTATCTGCGCATGGAGCGGCTGCTCTCCCGCTGCGCCGTGGTCTTCGTCTCCCACAGCATGTCCCAGGTGGCCCGGTTGAGCACCAGCCTGATGGTGCTCGACCGGGGCCAGGTGGTCTACCAGGGGCGGGACGTGCCGAGGGGGGTCGAAAAGTATTACTCCCTGTTCGGCAAGAGCGGCAGCACGGCGGGCATCGGCGAGGGGGCGAGGATCGAGTCGTTGCGGGTCGAAGGCAGCGCCGGGCTTCCCCCCACGGCAGACGGCACCCCGCGCCTCGGCTGCCGCGAGCCGCTGACCCTGACCCTGGATGCGGCCATCAGCGCCCCCGGACGCCGGACCCGGTTCAGCCTGCTTTTCCACGACCGGGAGACGCGCGGCATCGCCCAGCTCAACATGAAGCTGACCGCCTTTTCCGGCGCAGGCAGGCAACGGGCGCGGGCGACCCTGCCGGGCGGCGTGCCCTTCAATCCGGGGCGCTATCTGATCGCGGTCTCCGTGCTCGACGCGGATACGGGCGAGATCCTGCATACCCAGCACAATGCCGCCGAATTCCAGCTCGACGGGGAGTTCTTCGGCCAGACCCCGGTGCAACTGGATGGCGAGTGGGAAATCCTCGATGAGAACGGCCATGTTGATTAAGAAGATCCGAACTGCCCAAGGCCATTACGTCTACGACACCTGGACCAACGAGATCCTGGAGCTGGACCCCGAGGTATTCGGCCTCCTGCCCGGCGGCGAGGAGGCAGTGAGCCTGGACCCCGAATCCCGGCAACGGGCGCTCCAGGAGATCGAGGCGGCCCGCGCCGAGGGCTATCTCTCGGACGACTGCCCGGTCATCTCCAACTTCCCCGGCGCCTGCTTCGAGGGGATACGCCGGGACATCCTCCAGCGGGGTCCCGACCACCTGATCATCAACATCACCGAGCGCTGCAATTTCCGTTGCCGCTACTGCTCCTACTCCGGGGCCTACGAGGACATGCGCACCCACAGCGAGCGGCGCATGGATTGGGAGACCCTGCGGGCCGCCCTCGACTGGCTGCTCGCCTTCCCCCGCGCCGAATACAGCCTCGGCTTCTACGGCGGCGAACCCCTCATGGAGACCGGCCTGCTGCGCCGGGCGGTGGACTGGATGCGCGCCCATACGGACAAACCCCTCGTCTTCCGCTGCACCAGCAACGGCTCGCTGCTGTCCGAGGAGAATTGCCGTTTCCTGGTGGAGAACGATTTCCGTCTCACCCTCAGCATCGACGGGCCGCGCGAGATCAACGACCGTTACCGCCAGCTCAAGCACGGGGCCGGCGGCTTCGAGAAGACCTGGCAAGGCATCCGCCGCCTGCATGAGATGGACCCCGGCTATTTCGCCCGCCGCGTCAGCTACAGCCTGGTGGCCGCGCCGCCGGTGGAGCTGGTGAAGATCCACCGCTTCATCGAGGAGAACCCCCAATACTTCCACGACCACCGCATGGCCGTCTCCTCGGTCAATGCCTACCCCTCCGACCTGCCGCCGGAGATGAAGGACAAGGGGAACCGTGCCATCTTCCTCCAGCAGCGGGAGGAGCTGTTCGAACAGTTCCGCCGCAACCTGCTGGCGGGAAAGCGGTCGCCCACCGACTTTCCCCTCAACTTCTTCAAGAACGACTTCTTCGACCTGCACCTGCGGGAGATGGGCCGCATGGACCCGGTCACCTCCAGCGACGGCCAATGCATCCCCGGCAACGGCAAATGCATGGTGGACGTGGACGGCAGCCTCTACATGTGCGAGCGGGTCGGCTCCACCCGCCCCATCGGCCATGTTGCGAAGGGCTTCGACGAAGCGGCCATCTTCGCCTTCCTCGCCGAATACGACGCCTTCCTGCACGGGCACTGCGGCCAGTGCTGGATGCTGCGGCTGTGCAACAAGTGTTACATCCACTTCCGCAAGGGCGACCGGCTGGACCCGGAGCGGCTCGAACGCTTCTGCCGCGACCAGGAGGCGCGCTGGAGCTGGGTGCTGGAACGCTACATCCAGTTACGTGAGGAAGACCCGGCGGTATTCGATTGGGTCAAGGATCTGGATTCTTGAAAAAATACCTCCCTCCCGACGCCTAAGCAGAAGAGAGGGAAATAATTAGAAAAGCCCCTTGAGCTTCTTGTTCACATCGCCCCCCTTGAGGGAATCGCCCAATCCCGGCACCTTCTTTTCCAGTTCCTCCTTGACCTTATCCACCACCTTGCCCTTCAACTCATTGAGGGGACCGGCGACGGCGTTGTTGGCGACCATCAGGATATGGCCCATGACGATCTTCATGGCCTCTTCCGGGGTGACGCCACCCGTATTCCTGCCGATGTTGCGCACGGTGATGGCGGGCAGGCCCACCTGCACCCCCTGCTCGACCATGGGCAGGGTGGCGTTGACCTTGCCGTCGGTGACGCTGACCAGGTCGATGATGACCTTCTTCGCCGGGGCCTTTTCCGCCCCCTTGCCGGCATCGCCGGAAGCTGCGGGCTGGGCGCCCTTCTCCTTGGCGGCGGTGGAGGCCTTGATGTTCTTGACCAGTTGCTCGACGTTGGAACCCGCCGGGCCGCCCTTTTCATAGGTCAGTTCGGGGGTGAGGATCTCGATGCGCTTGATGACGATGACATCCTGGGTGATCGTTTCCAGGTCGATCGCCACCCCGATCTTGTTGAGTTTGAACAGTTCGGGCGACTTGTAGCCCTCGGGATTGCCGATCCGCAGGCCGCTCAGGCTCCCCTCGCCGGAGAGGAAGGAAACACTGGAGGAATCCAGCGTCACGCTGTTCTTGGTGATGGGCGGGGCATAGGTCTCCACCGCCTCGACGATCAGGTTGTTGATGTTGGAATAGAGATAGAAGAGACCGCCGCCGGCGGCCAGTACGACAAGGGCCAGCAGGGCCAGGAACAGCTTTTTCATCATTCTTCCTCCGTTTTAGGACAGAACGACTATAGCAACGATTGGAAAACCCTGGGGGATTACCCCCCGGATTTTACCCGGCGCCCCAGGGGGTTCTTGGGATCGACCCCCGCCATGAAAGGGAGACGGCGGTCGCTGTTGGTGACCTGATAGACGCAACCCATCCAGTTGCCGATCAGGGCCTCGCCGGTGTCGTGCCAGGTGTTGTCCAGGCGATCCGAGGCCAGTGCCTCGGGAAACTCGGGCGGGTCCATCCCCTGCTCCCGCGCCTCCATGAGCAACAGGCGGTGTTCGCTGAACAGGGCCTTCTCCCGCTGTTGCAGGTAGTTCTCGGGAAAGGGCGGGTAGTCCCTCTGGCCCTCGGCCCAATGGCCCACCTCGCGCTTGAACTCCTTGAGCAGGGAGACGGTGTCGTATTCGGGATGGCCCTGGAGGAAGACGAAACGCAGGCCGTCCTCACTGGTGGCCAGGTGAACGCCGACTTCTTCGCTCTCGGCCAGGACGTTCAGTCCCGCCGCCTCGAACTGGGCGTGGCTGACATCGTTCCAGCGGGAGTGGGGGACATCGAAGCGGGTGTTGACATCGCTCACCAGGGGATGGCCCTTGTCCACCACCCGGTGGGAAAAGACCCCCCAGATCTTCTCCGGCTGCCGCACGCGGGTCTGGCCGTAACGGAACTGCATCACCGCGTGGGTGGCGAGACAGGAGCAGAGGGTCGAGGTGACGCTCTCGTAGGCCCAGTCGATCACCCGGATCAGGGGCCGCCAGAAGGGCTGATCGACCAGATCGGGTCCCACCAGGTTGGCGCCGGTGATGATGAGGGCATCCAGACCCTGCTCCCGGATGGCGTCGAAGGATTCGTAGTAGCGGGCGATGTGGGCGCGGGCCTTCTCCCCGCGCGGCAGCTCGTCCAGGGTGAAGGGGTGGAGATAAAACTGGGCGATGGGGTTGCTCTCCCCCACCAGGCGGAAAAACTGGCGCTCCGTCGCCTCCAGGGCGGCGTCGGGCATCATGTTGAGCAGGCCGATGTGCAGCTCGCGGATGTCCTGCTGGGCCGCCTTGTCGCCGGCCAGCACGGTCACTCCCTCCTCGCGCAGGCGGGCGTAGCTGGGCAGGGCGTTGTGGGCAACGATGGGCATGGCTCGCGCGGGCTCAGGCGGCGTTGCGGGTGATGGCCGTTTCCATCAGCGCCATGAAATCGGCCTCGTCGCGCACCTTGGCCACCTCTTCCGAGGTCACGGTGTAGCCGTGGGGACGGGCGATGGCCTCGTAGCGGGGGATGCGGCTGTGGAAGAGGCGCGGGAAGACCCAGCGGGTGAAGTCGTTGGGCTCGATCTCCGCCGCGAAGCCCAGCCCCTTCTCTTGCAGATAGACCGCCAACTGCTCGCGCAGGAACTCCGGCCGGTAGTAGAGCGGCTTGGGGTCGCTCTGGGCGCGCTCGATGAGCTTCTGCTCCTCGGCGGCGTTGGTGACCTGGATGTAGAGGATCAGGCTGTGCTTGGCCAGCAGGTCGATCACGCCCGGCTCCTCCAGCTCGCAGAGGGAACCGCCCACGTCGTTGACGAAATGGGGATAGCCGTAGATCTCACGCGCCTTGCGGATGAACTCGGGCACGTCGCGCATGGCGGCGATCTCGGCTTCGCGGTAGGCCGCCTGACGGCTGACGAATTCGTCCAGGGGCACGCCGCCCCGTTCGGGATTGCCCAGCTTGCCGACGAAGGAGAGCACCGGCCCCAGGTCGTCCACCTTGATGTTGTTGCGGATGTAGATCCAGTCGTTGCGCAGCAGGTCGCGCAGGAAGGGGACCTGCATGGCCTGCTGCTTGATGAGGTCGAGGATCGGCTCGTCCAGATAACGGGTGCCGATGCGGTAGTCGCCGGAGTAGTGAAACCACCCCTTCTTGCGCAGCAGGGTGGAGAGGTGGGTCTTGCCCACCCCCGACATGCCGAGCAGGGTGATGGACTTATGCTCCCAATCGCGGAATTCCTGGACGCTGAGCTTCACCGGAGGCCTCATGATGTGTGGTAAAGCGCGATGGTATCAAATCAGGCGGCCGCTGAAACCCGGACTGCACTTGCAGACCCCGCCGTTCTGGCATAGGAAAGGATATGGCTATTTCAAGTAACCGGTGCCGCAGCAGGCAGAACACCAGTCCTGGGCGCCATTGTTGGGATTGCGGTCGCTGTGTTTCCCCGTGCCGTTGCACCGTTGGCAAATGGCCTCGGGGTTGGGCATTTGGAGACGCCCATACCCGCCGCAGGCCGCGCACCAGGTACTCTCCTTCGTCAGGGGATGGCGATCCGTAAAGGACCCCGTTCCCTCACACCGGCGGCAGTTGACGGATGGCATAGGCGTAATCTCCAAAAAACGGTAAGGATCTGTCTGGGAATAACATGGACAGGCACTAAGGGCGGGTCATGGGGCGGCAAAGGCATAGTTGCCGCCTTTGCCCCATTTGGACAGGTACATGGCCCTGTCCGCAGCATTGATCAGGGTGGATGCATCCGTGCCGTGGTCCGGGTAGAGGGCTATGCCGATGCTGGCGGTAATCTGGAATGTCTGGGCATCGTATTGGATCGCCTGTCCCACCCGGTCATGAATTTTGCGTGCAACCCCGGCAGCGTCGGCAGAAACCTCCAAGTCGTGGAGGATGGCATAGAATTCATCGCCGCCGAACCGCGCCACGGTGTCCGATTGGCGCATGCAGCTACAGAGCCGCAGGGCGACCTCCTTCAATACCTCGTCACCCACGCCATGGCCGTGGCCGTCGTTGACCCTTTTGAAGTTATCCAGATCGATGAAGAGCACGGCAAACTGGCTGCAACGGCGATGGGCATAGGCCAGTTGATGATTGATGCGGTCCAGGAACAGGGCGCGATTGGGCAGGCCGGTCAAGTGGTCATGGTGGGCTTTGTGCCGCAACGACATCTCGGCCCGCTTGCGTGCGGTGATGTCGCGCAGGGCGATATAAAAGTGACCGTCCGGCAAGAGGCTGACGTTGAGATCGGTCAGAATAAAGGTGTCATCCTGGCGCCGTACTTCGATCTCGGCACTCAGATTGCCTTGTCTCTTCAGCGCCTCCAACAGCCCGAGTCCGTGCTCGATACCGGCAGGGGCGACTATGGCCGGAAAAGCCATTCCGGCGAAGGCTTCAGGGCTATAGCCGAGCATTTCGGCGGCCCGCCGGTTGGCATAGAGAATGCGGCCTTCGGGGGAGGTGATGAGAATAGCGTCAGCGGCAAATTCCAGCGCGATGCAGCATTGCTGCTGGCTTGCGGGCCAGGCCTGGGAATTCTGAACAGCCGATTCCATAGAGGCTAGGCCGGGGCGGTCCAGATG